>Ga0306868_1000476_pt1 | contig 26254 bp, 24 predicted proteins | sample AntRauTorckE6832_FD_190411 | JGI IMG/M metagenome (GOLD analysis project Ga0306868, IMG submission 190411) | Saline lake microbial communities from Rauer Islands, Antarctica - Metagenome Torckler E6 #832 (v2) (version 2) | ecosystem: Environmental > Aquatic > Non-marine Saline and Alkaline >... | reverse complement strand
AAGATCTTTTAAAAACTAAATAATCACTTCCTTAGTTTTTATTGCTTATTTTTTGATTCGTTTTGTTATATCTTTAACAACGTTTTATTAGTCTATTTCGCAATTATCTATTAAAATAGATTTAACACTTCACATTATTATTTGTATTATAATATAATAAGAAATAAGATAAAGAAAGAAAAAACTATAATCCTTGACTTTAAACTTAAACTCTTTAGAAAGGAAAAATTATGAATCAATCCATTAGAAAAACTGCGATTATATATATTGGATCAAAAGCAATCACAATGAAAATTACAGAAAGAAAAAGAAATGGTGATTTAATTACTTTGGAATCTATTGAATATCCTATCGAACTCGGCATGGATACTTTTAAAAACCAACACGTATCTTATAAACACTTAAATGAAATATGTAAACTACTTAATCAATTAAAGGGACTTTTAGAGGATTACCAAGTTGAAATGGTGAACCTTTTTGCTACAACTGCCATTCGAGAGTCAAATAATAGAGACTTCGTTATTGATCAAATCAAACATAAAACAGGTTTTTATCTAACGGTTCTTAGTGACAGTGAAGAAAAAAGTTATATCTACAAAGGTATTCAATATATTTTAGATGAAAATGATATACTTAATGAAAATTTGCTTTTTTGCTATATTGGAACGGGACGTTTTTCCATGGCTTTATCAAAAAATAAAGATATTGTTGATTATCTTAACCTAAGATTTGGTAGTATTAAACTCAACGAAATCTTGAGAAATTTAAAGGATAAAATGACGCATTTTTCAAATTCTGTAGAAAATTACTTGAATTCTTTCACCCATATGTTAGAAAAATTTACTGCAAATCAATCCATTGAGTCAGTTATTATGACTGGAAAAGAAATGGATCTTCTGAGAAATATTTTAAATATTAATCGAAACAAAAAAATCTTTCATGTGCCTTTAGAAACTTTTGAAGCAATATATGATGACTTTAGTAAAAAAGAATTTGCTGTCCTTTCTGAACAGTATGATTTAACAATTCATGAAGTTGAGCGTTTAACGATTTCATTGACGATTTACTCAATTATCTTTAAAATTACTTCTATTCAATCAATTTATTGTGTTAATTTTACTTTAGAAGACATCATTACAATTAAAAAATTATTACCTGACACTTATGAGATAATTGAAAAAAGATTCAATGCTAATATCATCAGAATAGCCTATACAATTGGTGAAAAATATAAATTTGATAAAAAACATGCTGTCAATGTAACGAATAACGCTTTAAAATTTTTTGATGAAACAAAAGAAATTCACGGCCTTGATGATCGGGATCGGTTATTACTACAACTGGCAGGTATCTTACATGACATCGGTAAATATATTAGTCTCAAACAGCACTATAAGCATTCCTATTACATTTTAAAGTCTTCTGATATTTTAGGCTTATCAACTGAAGAAAATCGCATTATTGCTTATATTGCTCGCTACCATTCTTATAAAGGTATTACTCTAGATAAAAATTTAAAGTTAAATAAAAAAGGTCATATGAAGGTTCTTAAATTAACTGCACTATTAAGACTAGCAGATAGTCTAGATCGTTCACATAACCAACCTGTCACTCAATTTAGTGTTCAACATGTGAAATCCCAGTTAATCATTAATATTGAAGGGTTTAATAATTTAGATTTTGAAATCTGGAGCCTAAAAGCAAAAAGTGATTTATTTGAGAATATTTTTGGAATTCAACCCGTCATAAAAAGAAAGAGGTAATAAAATGTCAAACAACTTATATTTAAGCAAACTTCTCAGTTGGATTAAATTTAATGAACGTGTCCTTGCATTATCTAAATCAGATAATACGCCATTATTAGAACGTATTAAGTTTTTAGCAATTACTGCAACAAATCTAGATGAATTTTTTATGGTTAGAATTGCTCGCCTCATAGAAAAACTTGAATCAAATTACAATGAAATTGATGAAGGGGATTTAACAACAGAAGAATTATATAAAAAACTCAGTTCAAATATTCATAACTTATACCATGAAAAATACCATTACTACGATATTATTCAAAAAAAACTAACAAAAAAAAACCTACATATATTAGATTTTAAGGACTGTGATCCTCAAGAAAAAGAATATTTAAAACAATATTTTAATGAAAATATTTTCCCTGTATTAACACCTATGGCAGTGGATCAATCAAGACCTTTTCCGCTTTTATTAAATAAAAGCTTAACTTTAGGTGTTAAATTAGAACATACAAAGGATAATCTGCTTATAAATGATGAATACTTAGAATCAAATGGTGCTCTTTATGCTTTTGTACGTGTGCCTTCAATTCTTCCAAGATTAGTTAAACTTGAAAGAAAAAGCATTCAAAAATATATTTATATTGAAAGTATCATTAAAGCCTTTATAGCTAACTTATTTAAAGGTTATAATATTTTATCAATTACTCAATTTAGGATCACTAAAAATGCTGATGTGGAATTAGATAATAGTGCTTCAGACTTTCTGAAGGAAATGGAAAAATATGTCAATCGTAGAAAATGGGGGTTTCCTGTACGTTTAGAAATAGATGAAAATTATGATCAGGATTTTTTTGAATTTTTAATGAATCAATACGATTTGCCAAAAGAAAGTATTTATAGAATTAAAGGCCCTATTAACTTAGGAAATTTATTTGCTTTATATAATTCAGAAGATTTTAACCATCTTAAGTATAAGTACCATAGTCCAAGAAAAAGCGCCCTTGAATACAAAGATGATTTATTTGAAGCCATTAGCGAAAAGGACTATCTTTTACATAGACCCTACGAGCGTTTTGATATCGTTAATCAATTAATTGAAAGAGCTGTGAATGACGATAAAGTTTTAGCTATTAAACAAACCCTTTACCGGGTCAGTGGTGATTCCAAACTTGTTAAGAATTTAGCTCGTGCTGCTAGGAAAGGCAAACAAGTAACAGTACTTGTTGAACTTAAAGCTCGTTTTGATGAAAAACAAAATATAGAGTGGGCTAAACGATTAGAAAAATCTGGTTGTCATGTCGTTTATGGTTTTTCTGGCTACAAAGTACACTCCAAAATTCTTTTAATCATACGTGAAGAAGATGATGGCATAAAAAAATATTTGCATTTTAGTACAGGCAACTATAACGACCAAACGGCTAAACTATACACCGATATTGATTTGATTACTGCTAATCCTGAATTAGGCCAAGATGCATCTAATCTGTTTAATTTATTAACTGGTTACCATCTGAATCCAAATTTTAATTATTTGAAAATCGCCCCAATTAATCTTAAAGACAGTATTATTCAACTCATTAATAACGAAATATTAAATGTAACCAAAGGGAAAAAAGGTTATATCATCGCTAAGATGAACTCATTAGTTGATGAATCAGTTATTGATAAATTATACGAAGCTTCGCAAGCTGGTGTGAAAATTGATTTAATCATTCGAGGCATGAGTTGCATCAGACCAGGGATTGAAAACTTAAGCGACAATATTACTGTCAAAAGTATTATAGGAAAATATTTAGAGCATTCCAGAGTAAGTTATTTTTATAATGGTGGCAATGAAAAAGTGTTTATCTCAAGTGCCGATTGGCGGCCTAGAAATTTATACCGACGTGTTGAACAGATGGTACCAATTTATGACAAGGATTTAAAAGCACGTGTAAAAAATGTTCTTATAAAAAATCTAGAAGATACCGAAAACTCATGGATTCAAGAAAAAAATGGTGATTATAAAAAACTTGAAGCACCATCAAATACTACCAATTCACAAGATATTTTCTTTAATAAAATAAAAGACAATCCTGACTTTGAAAAAGACAATTTCTTAAAGCAAATAAAAAATAAATTTTTAAAATAAAAAAATCCTTAAACAGCTTATATTAAAATCTGTTTAAGGATTTTTTTTATCTAATACATATCTTTAATTTGTTGTTGTAATGCTGCATCGGATAAAAATTCATCGAAATCTATCACTTTATCAAATAAACCTGATGGTGTAATTTCAATGATTCTGTTGGCAATGGTCTCAATGAATTGATGGTCATGGGATGTAAACATTAAGGTTCCCTTAAAGGCAATCAATCCATCATTAACAGCTTTTATTGACTCTAAATCTAAATGGTTTGTTGGTTCATCCAGTAAGAGCACATTTGCACCGGATAACATTAAACGTGAAAACATACATCTCATTTTTTCGCCACCGGATAATACACTAACATTTTTTAAAGCTTCTTCACCTGAAAATAGCATTTTACCTAAAAACCCTCGGATAAATGTTTGGTCCCTTTGATCGGGTGAGTACTGTCTTAACCAATCGATTAAATTATATTCACTGTTCTTAAAATACGAAGTGTTCTCCTTTGGTAAATAAGACTTTGTTATCGTAACGCCCCATTTAAAGGTGCCTTCATCTGGTTCCATTTCCCCCATTAATATTTTAAATAATGTGGTTCTAGCCAATTCATTTCTAGAAAGAAACACAATTTTATCATCCTTATTAACAATAAAACAAATATTGTCTAATACCTTTTCCCCATCAATAGTTTTAGAGATCCCTTCAACGGATAATACTTCCTTTCCAGCTTCTCGTTTTGGTGTAAAACCTACAAAAGGGTATTTTCTTAAAGACGGTTGTAGATCATCTAGTTCAATTTTATCTAATAACTTCTTTCTAGAAGTTGCTTGTTTTGCCTTTGAAGCATTCGAACTAAAACGTGCAATAAATGCTTGAAGCTCTTTTATTTTTTCTTCTTTTTTCTGATTTTCATTCTTCATCAATTTTAAAGCCAAAGCAGATGATTCTTCCCAGAAATCGTAGTTTCCTACAAACAATTTCACCTTACTGAAATCAATATCCACAATATGTGTACAGACTTTATTTAAAAAGTGTCTATCATGTGAAACCACTAATACTGTTTTATGATAATCCATTAGAAAATCTTCTAACCACGTAATGGCTTGGAAATCTAAATGGTTTGTTGGCTCATCTAGTAATAAGTTATCTGGTTCACCAAAAAGGGCTTTACCTAGTAGTACTTTTACTTTTTCGCCACCTTGCAAGTCTGACATCTTTAAAGTATGTGATTCTTTTTCTAAACCAAGACCTATAAGAATTTTTTCCGCATTCATCTCAGCATCCCAGCCATCTAACTCTTCAAATTCTCCTTCTAACTCAGCTGCTTTTAAACCGTCAGCTTCACTAAAATCTTCTTTTGAATAAAGTTCATCTTTTTCTTTCATTATTTCATATAATCTTTTGTGTCCCATTAATACTGTTTCCATCACAGTAAAGTCATCATACTTAAAATGATCCTGTTCTAAAACAGCCATTCTTTCATCTGGTGGCATAGATACATTTCCTTTATTCGGTTCAACCTCTCCAGATAAAATTTTTAAAAATGTAGATTTTCCAGCACCATTGGCACCAATAATTCCATAGCAGTTGTCACTAAAGAATTTTACATTTACATCTTTAAAAAGTAATTGGTCAGCAAATTGTAAACTTATATCTGTTACATTTATCATTTATATCACCTTTTCTCTTTACTACAATCTAAATCAACTCATCTATTATACACCTTAACTAAAAAAATGCAACATTTTATTAAAGTAAAACGAAAAAATTTAGTTAGTATTAGACACTGTAGATTTAATGTCATATAATGAAAATAATCATGATTGAGTAGAGGAGCGAAAATGAATTTAGAACACTTAAATAGTTTAATACATATAATTGAATACCAAAGTTTTTCTAAAGCAGCAGAAAAACTATACATTACACAACCAACAATCTCTAACCATATTAATAAATTAGAAGAAGAATTAGATACAGTTATCTTGATTAGAAATAAAAAAGAAGTAAAACTTACAAAACAGGGAGAAATCATTTATAATTACGCTCTTGACGCTTTACAGATGGAAAAAAACATTAAAAATGAAATCAATCTTTTCAATCAAGATATTTCAGGCAAATTAGAGATTTCTTCAAGTACTATTCCTGAACGCTATTTTTTATTAAATATTTTAAGTGAATTCCATAGTGAATTTCCTGATGTAAGATTTAGCCTAAAAAAGCATGATAGTTTTGAAATCATTGATTTATTACTGAAGTCAAAAATTGATTTTGGAATTGTTGGTACAAAGGTCTTCCATTCAAATTTAATTTATCACAGTCTTTTTGAAGATGAAATTGTACTCATTGGAAGCAAAAATTTCTTTGTAGATAATCAAGAAATCTCATTAGAAGAAACCTTTAAACATTCTTTTATCTCTAGAGAAATTGGTTCAGGCACAAGAAATGCCATTAGTAAGTACTACGAAAAAAATAAATTAAACTATAACCATCTAGATATTATTTTTGAAATTGAAGACAATGAGTGCATCTTAGACTTACTTGATCAAGGTGAGTACCTTGCTTTCTTATCAAAGGAAGTACTTAAAAAAACCAGTGATGATTACGTCATTATTGATTATGGTAAAACAATCAATCGTTCTTTTTACTTTGCTTACAATAAAAAAAGAATTATGTCACCACTATCAGAAAAATTTAAAAATTATATTCTAAATGAAAATGACGCCTACTAAGCGTCATTTTTAATTTATTCAACTGAAAGCATTTTAGCATTAATGGCAACAATAACTGTACTAAGGGACATAAGTATTGCACCAATGGCTGGGGATATTAAAATACCAAAATTGTAAAGAACACCAGCTGCTAAAGGTATGGCAACAACGTTATAACCTGTTGCCCATATTAAATTTTGAACTATTTTTTTGTAAGTTGCTTTACCAAATTTTATTAATGATAAAACATCTTTTGGATTACTGTTCACTAATATTATATCTGCTGTTTCTGCTGCTACATCTGTTCCAGATCCAATGGCAATACCAATATCTGCTTGAGCTAAAGCAGGTGCATCATTAATACCATCTCCCGTCATTGCAACAAATTTCCCCTCTTCTTGAAGGGATTTGATTTTATCTTGTTTTTGATCTGGTAATACTTCAGCAAAATAACCATCTAGGTTCAACTCATCAGAAACTTCTTTGGCTGTCGCTTCATTGTCACCAGTGAGCATCCAACAACTAATATCCAATTCTTTAAGTGCCTTTACTGTTTCATAAGAATCTTCTCTGATTTGATCAGATAATCCAATGACACCAATGAGTTCATCGTTTAATATAACAAATACATCCGTGGAAATGTTGTGTTCTGGCAAGTTAGAAGGCAATTCAAAATTGTGTTCCTTAAGAAATGACGGACTGACAACCTTTACGTTATCTTCTTTAATTTTTCCCTTAACGCCTTTCCCTTTAATCGCCTCAAAATCACTTACTTCTAATTGTTCAAGATTCATTTCCTCTAATTTCATGAGAATTCCTTTTGCTATAGGATGTTCAGAATTTTGTTCCAACGTCCCAGCATATTGAATAATCTCTTCTTCAGAAAATTCTTCTGTTAAAGCTTCAATATAATTAACGCCAAATTTCCCTTCAGTTAAAGTCCCTGTTTTATCAAATACGAGTGTATCGATTTTCCGAGCATTCTCAAATGCCGTTCTGTTGCGAATTAACAATCCGTTTTTTGCAGAAAGAGCTGTAGAATTTGCAACAACTAACGGTGTCGCTAACCCTAACGCATGGGGACAAGTAATCACCATTACAGTTGCCATTCTTGCAATAGCGAATGTGAAACTTCTGCCTAAAGCTAGCCAAACACCTAGGGTTGTAAATCCAACGGTTATCGCTATAATCGTGAGCCATAGAGCTGCTCGATTAGCAAGGTCTTGACTTTTAGATTTTGAAGCTTGAGCAGATTCCACTAAATTAATGACTTTAGAAAGATAGGAATCATCCCCAATGTTTTTTATTTCAATCTCAAGTGATCCTTCCCCATTAACAGAACCCCCAATAAGATCATCGCCTTCTGATTTTTCCACAGGTACTGACTCACCTGTTAACATTGATTCATCAACAGAACTTTTTCCCTCTAAAATTTTACCATCAGCAGGAATTTTTTCGCCAGGTTTGATTAGAACGCGATTACCTGATTCTAATTCGTCGACAGAAATATCTACTACTTCATTATCTTTCATCAGATGTGCTTCGTCCGGCATTAACTTTGCTAATTCATCCAATGCATTGGACGCGCTTAAGACGGACCGCATTTCAATCCAGTGACCTAAAAGCATGATATCAATAAGGGTTGCTAGCTCCCAAAAAAAGTCGCTACCTTTTAAGCCTAAGACTGTCGCTGCGCTATAGAAAAATGCGACAGATATTGCTAAAGCAATAAGGGTCATCATACCCGGCATCTTTTCTTTAATCTCATCTACTAAACCTTTTAAAAAAGGCCAACCACCATAGAAATAAATAAATGTTGATAGACCTAGCAATACATAGCCACTACCTTGAAAAGTTATACCAATATTAAACCACTCTTGAATCATTGGCGATAATAATAATATTGGAAGGGTAACGGCTAGAGAAATATAGAACCGCTTTTTAAAATCTGCAATCATCATTTTATGATGTTCTTTATTATTCATCATTACTCCTTTATTCATCATTTTTAATACCTTAGTTATATTCCTACCCATAAATCATAAATTTATTCAAAAAAAAAGAGATAACCCTTAAGGTTACCTCTGATTTACTATATTTTACTTTATCTATTCATAAAAGCTTTATAAGCTTTATAAGTCATAAATAAATCTGCTTTAGATATTAATTCATTTGGGGAATGCATACCAAGAACTGGTACACCACAATCAACGACTTCAGCACCGTCATTTGCTAAAATATAAGCAATTGTGCCACCGCCGCCTTGGTCTACTTTTCCAAGTTCTCCAACTTGCCAAACGATGCCATTGTCATTTAAAATTTGTCTTACTTCACCAACAAATTCCGCATTGGCGTCATTACAACCGCCTTTTCCTCTAGCACCAGTGTATTTCACTAATTGAACACCATTACCTAAAACTGCAGTGTTTTTCTTTTCAGAAACTTCAGGAAAGGTTGGATCAAGGGCTGCACCTACATCTCCTGATAATACTTTTGTATTTGCTAAAGCTCTTCTGACCTTTAATTGATTAAAATCTTCTTGTAAGTTAATGAGTTCAGCAATTGTATTTTCAACAAATTTAGATTGTGCACCAGTATTACCATTAGAACCGACTTCTTCTTTGTCAACAAAGACAGCCATAGCTGTCTTTGCTACATCACTTAACTCTAAGATGCCTTTTAAAGATGCAAAAGCACACACACGGTCATCATGCCCATACCCTGCAATTAATCCGCGATCTAATCCGACATCTCTTGCTTTACCAGCTGGTACAATTTCAATTTCTGCTGATAAAAAGTCTTCTTCTTCAATTCCATATTTTTCATTAAATATTCTTAGAACATTTAACTTTACTTTTTCTTTAATTTCATCATCACCATAAGGTATACTACCAATGACTACATTTAAATTTTCTCCAGTAATACCTTCAGCAAGGGTCTTTTTATTTTGATCCTTTGCTAAATGAGGTAATAAATCAGTTATATAAAGCACAGGTTCATCCTGTTCTTCTCCAAAGGAAACATTTACTTTCTTATTATCCTTCGTCATAATGACACCATGCATAGCCAACGGAATAGTCGCCCATTGATACTTTCTTACCCCACCATAGTAATGGGTTTTCATGAGTGCTAAATTTGAATCTTCATAAAGTGGGTTTGGCTTTAAATCTAATCTTGGTGAATCAATGTGACTACCAACAATATTTAATCCTGCGGCAACAGCTTCTTCACCAATAATTGCCATGATTACAGCTTTTCCCTTTAGTTCACTGTAAACCTTATCACCCGCTTTTATAGAAACATTTGACTGAATCAATTCATCTATATTTATATACCCATTTTCTTTTGCATAACGAAGTATCTCATCTGCACACAAACGTTCTGTTTTTGAGTTGTCTAAAAAAGATTTGTATTCATCTGCAAAATCGAATACTTCATCTCTATTTTCTATTTTTTCCCAAGCATTATTGAACTCTTTTTTTAGTTCTTTTTCTAATGTTTGAAATTCACTTTTTTCATCTGCCATTTTATAGGTCAACCTCCATTTTTTTGAGTTCTTCAATTTGACTATGACTCAATACTTTTTCTAAATTAATCAAAAGTAAAATACTGTCTTCTAAACGACAGACACCATCAATATAGTCACCATCATTCCCACGTATAATTTCAGGTGTTTCTTTGATCTCAGAAGAATCTAAAGTAATTGCTTGTGACGCTTCATCAACTAAAAATCCAATCTGTTTGCCATCAATCTCTACTACAATAATGCGTCGGTCTTTTAAAGCTTTTTTATTTTCCATATTAAAACGCACAGCTAAATTAATGATTGGTATGATATCACCTCGTAGATTAATCACACCTTCAATATACTTTGGTGCATTGGGTGCTAATGTTATTTTTTGATAATCATTAATACTACCCACATTAGAGATATCTAACGCAAATTCTTCTTCATCTAACTGAATAATTACATATTGTGATGCAGCCATAGTCCCTCCCTATTCTTTGTTTTCTTTTTCCTTCTGTTCTTTAATTAATCGATCATATTCTTCTTTATCATCCACCACTTTAATATTATCAAGTTTTTGTTTAAAACTCTTTCGAAAACTTTTCAAATACTCTTTTCTTAATTGCTTTTGTTCAGTGATTTCTTCATCAATCAATCCCTCTTTTTTAGATTTTCTGGATAAAAAATTGATTCGCTCAATTTTATCTTTACTTAACACACTATCACCTTTCTATCTCTAATTTTCATGAAATCTATTAATATCAACAAATTTATCACTACTTATATTTTTTCATATTTATAAGGAAATTTCAATAGCAATTTATTTCTTTTGTTTTTTGATTAAACATTTTTTAGTATTACCAATCAAATCCTGTCGACCAGCTTTTATTAATGCTTCATGAACTAAATCATAGTTCTTTTTATAGTTGAACTGTAATAAAGCCCGTTGCATCTTTTTTTCTTCTATTGTCTTTGGCACATGAACCTTCTCCATCGTCCGTGGATCTAGTTCAGTATAAAACATACACGTTGAAAGTGTACCAGGTGTTGGATAAAAATCTTGAACTTGTTCAGGTATATAACCTTTTTCATTTAAATACTCTGCTAATAAAATAGCATCTGATAAAGTTGACCCTGGATGCGACGAAATTAAATACGGTATAATGTACTGTTCTTTATTCAATTCCTTGTTAATTTTATAAAATTTATCAACAAACTGGTCATATACTTTTGTTGAAGGTTTATTCATATACTTTAAAACGTTATCTGAGACATGCTCAGGTGCAACCTTTAATTGTCCCGAGATATGATGTTCACATAACTCGTAAAAAAACTCATCATTAGGATCTGCCATTAAATAATCGTAGCGAATACCTGAACGAATAAACACTTTTTTAATACCTTCCAAATTTCTTACTTCTCTTAACACTTCTAAATAATCACTATGATCAATTTCTAAAGCACTACAGGGTTCAGGGTACAAACATTCTTTATTTTTACAAGGACCTTTTTCGATTTGCTTTTTACATGAAGGTTTTCTGAAATTAGCTGTTGGTCCACCAACATCATGAATATAACCTTTAAAATCTTTATCTTTAATTAAATCCTTCGCTTCATTTACAATAGAATCCTTTGAACGACTTTGAACAATTTGACCTTGATGAAAGGTTATAGAACAAAAGGAACAATTGCCTGAACAGCCTCTTGAGCTGGTAATGCTGAATTTCACTTCCTCTAAAGCAGGTACACCACCATAGGTCTCATACTTTGGATGGTATGTTTTTTGATAATCTAGGCCATGAACCCAATCTAATTCAACTGGATTTAAAACCAATTGTGGAGGGTTTTGAACAATGTATTTACGGTGATGCTTTTGTACCAGCACCTTGCCTGATATAGGGTTTTGTTCATCATGATAAACTTTAAAAGCTTCAGCAAATGCCCTTTTATTTTTGGATACTTCTGTATAAGAAGGTAATTCAATAAAATCAAAAAGTTCATCTAAACTATCTTTAATAAAACAGGTTCCAGGAATGTGATTTATATATTCGATTGGTAAACCATTTTTCAAATTCTCAGCTATTGCTAAAACAGGTTTTTCACCCATGCCATAAATTAACAAATCGGCACCTGAATCAAATAAAATTGAATGTCTCACTTGGTCTTCCCAATAATCATAATGTGCTAACCTTCTTAGGCTAGGACCTACGCCACCTAGAATAATATTTACATCTCCATAGGCTTGACGAATCATATTTGAATAAATGATACTTGGTCGTTTTGGTCGCTTCCCTTTTATACCGCCTGGTGAATAACTGTCATTCTTACGTGGAATCTTATTAACCGTGTATAAATTAACCATTGAATCTAAATTGCCTGCAGAAACTAAAAAACCCAACTTAGGTTCCCCAAGTCTTTTAAAATCCTTGGTACTTGACCAATCCGGTTGATCAATGATACCAACTTTATAACCAGCATTCGTTAGTACTCGACTAATAATTGCATGACCAAAACTCGGATGATCAACATAGGCATCCGCTGAAACAATTATAAAATCTAATTGATTCCAACCGATGGCTTCCATTTCTTTTTTAGTTGTTGGCAAAAATCTATTTTCTAACATTTTTTCTCCTATCCAAAAAGGCTATGAGTAATCATAGCCTTTTAATTTCATTCATTACTTAGAACTCTCACGAACAATTAACTCATGAGGCATAATTTTTATTAACTTATCGCCTGGTTCTGTTTCTTCGTTAATTGTTTTGATCAACATTCGCGTCGCCATTGAACCTAAATCGAAAATCGGTTGCTTGATTGTTGTCAATTTTGGTCTAAATAAATTAGCAATTTTTGTATCATGGAAACCTACTACTTGAACATCTTCTGGAATTTTATAATCATGATCTAGCAAACAGTTCATAGCAGAGATTGCAACATCATCACTTGTAGCAAAAATTGCATCTGGAACGGAATTCTCTTCAATCATTTTTTCTGTAATTTCATAAGCTTTTTCTATTCTAAAAACACCTTCATAAATTAACGATGGATCAAATACTATATCACTTTCTTTTAATGCTTTTTTATAACCTTTTAATTGATCATTAATAAACATATCATCAGAATAACCACTTCTAAGTAGAGCAATACTTTTCGCTTGATGATCAATTAAAAATTTCGTCATATCATATGACGCTTTTTCATGATTAATGGAAACACTAATAGAATCAAGATCTTTAATGTAACGATTAATCAACACGACTGGAAATTCTGCATCTTTTATAAATATTTTATGTTCCTTTTCAATTTTATAAGAAATAAATACTAGTCCTTCTACTTGTTTGTTCTTTAATAAATTTAAATATTTCATTTCTTGCTCTTTTTCAGCATAAGAATTACATAAAATAATATCGTATTTATATATTTTTGCAATTTGTTCTATTGCATTGAGAACTTCACCAATAAAAAAGGATGAAATATCAGGTACAATTACCCCTATTAAATTTGTCTTTTTCATAACCAAACTTCTTGCAATAGGATTTGGTTCATAATCTAATTCTTTAATCACCTCTTCAACTCGTTCCCGTACGTCATCACTCACTGGTTTTGACTTGTTAATCACTCGAGAAACAGTTGATATTGAAACATTTGCTTTTTTTGCAACATCTTTAATTGTAATTGCCATTTTTTAACACTCCTTATTTAAAAATATGTATTTAAAACTGTAAAAGATTGATTAACAACTTCTAATTCTTCAGGCGTTGCCTCCTCAAAAATTTCACTGATGTATAATCTTCTAGCTGTTAATACTTCATCTAATACTGTATACCCTTTTTCTAATACTTTAATCCTAGAAATTCTTCGATCATTTTGATCCTTTACTCGTTTAACTAATTTATTTTTTTCCATACGGTCAAGTAAATCCGTTACTGTTGAACATGCTAAATACATTTCATTACTTAATTCGCTAATGGTTAAATTATCTTCTTCTAGAAGAATCAAAAGTGCTGTGAATTGTGGTGGGGTGATTTCAAAATCCGTTAAGATTTCTCTCCCTTTTTGTTTGATTTTACAACAAATCTGTCGAAAGTTTTTTTCAATACTAACGATTTTATCATTTGTTTTTTTATTAGACATATTCTTCCTTTCATTTTTTACTATTAACAGTATATCAATAAATGTTATATTTACAAAGTAGTTGTTTGATTTTAATAGCTTTTTCCAAAAATATTCTTATATTTTGTTAACTTATACCTATTATATACGAAATAAGTGTTGATTCATAATAGTTTTTTTGATATCATATCTATACGTGAGTGGTCAATTTAAAATGAAGGGGTTATAATACATTATGAAAACCAAATTACAATACATAATTGATTTGCTAAAATCTAAATATACTTTTATGATTATTCCTAATTCTACTAGAAATTCATTTCAGTTTTCTATTTCGAAAGTTCTATTAATTGCATTAGTTATTTCAAATTTTTATTACCTCTCAAATGTAACTTTAAAAAACTATAAATTAAACAAAAATATTACTCAAATCACAAACAAATATAATAATTCAACAACTGAATTAGCACATTATAAAGTATATTCTAGTAGCTTAGATTATTCACTAGAAAATCAAAGTGCAAGCATTAATAAATTAAAGGACCAATTAAAAGAAGAAAAAGAAACTTATTCTGTACGCTTAGAAGAACTTGACCAATTAGAAGAGTCTTTTGTTTCAGTTATTAATAAATTTAATTATGAAAATAATTTTGATGTTCAAATTGCATCTTCTCGTTCCCTTAGCCTTGGAAGAGAATCTTTAGCAAATGAAGACCTTGTAGTTGATGATGAATTTACAAAATTAATAAATCTGGATATAAGCGAATATGATGAAGTTATTAAAGAAGTTGAAAATAAACTTAACTTTTTAGAATCAAAGCCTGATTTATTACCTATTTCTGGAAGAATTTCTTCTAATTACGGTTGGCGAACACATCCAGTAACTGGCAGAAGAGATTTCCATGATGCGTTGGATATTGTTGGAAATGTCGGTGATGATATTAAAGCTGCTGGTGCAGGTATCGTAACTTTTAGTGGTTACAGTGGCTCATACGGAAATGTAGTTATTATTTCTCATGGCTATGGTTATAAATCAGTATACGCACATAATAATAAAAATGTAGTACCTGTTGGTACAGAAGTTAAAAAAGGCCAAGTGATTGCAGAACTTGGAAGAACTGGTCGGGTGACTGGCCCACATGTACATTTCGAAATTCATAAAGATGGAGAAGTTATTAACCCAAAGGATTTAATAGATTTTTAAATAATTGGCGCAATGCCTAGGAGGTATTATGTTTAGTAAAAATAAAAGTAGTAATTATGAAGTGGTCATTGGTGAACATACCGAATTTAATGGTAATATCAATGCAGAAGGAAATGTTAGAATTGATGGACAGTTAATGGGTGATGTTAAATCAAACGGTGAAGTTTTTGTTGGTTCTAATTCAACGATTACAGGAGACATAACATCTAGTCAATTAACTATTTCTGGCATTGTTCAAGGGGAAGTAAAAGTAATTGGAGAATTAAAAATTACTGAAACAGGTAACCTTGTTGGCGATATCTTAGTTTCTAGTTTTATTATTAATAAAGGTGGTACTTTTAAAGGTAATTGTAGTATTAATACTACGGATGCCCAATCTGATTTAGAATCGCTTGCAAAGGAATTCAATATTCAACAAAAATCTAATTCAAGTGATTTAGAAGAAAATAACTAAACATATTGAAAGTGACCTAAAATTAGGTCACTTTTTTAATACATATAATTTTCAATATTATCTGGCCCTCTCATATTCTTCCTACTAATACTTAATACGCCTTGATCATTTGGTCTGATACGCCAATCAACTAAGGAAATCTGTCCATTTTCAATCTCAATACCTGTAATATTTCTTGGATGTACACAACAACCTGTATTAAAATATGAGGGATCATTACTCAGCGGAAACTTAGGTCGATGCGTATGTCCAATAATCATCATCTTTTCATTGTCTCTTATCCACTCCGAATAATTTTTCTCAATTTTATGTCTTCTATGTCTATTTTTCGCTGGACTTGCCGGATTTCTAAAACCAATAATATTTAGAAATCGCCAAACATAACGGCTAATAATCATCATTACGCCCCATATTTGATAATTAATAAAATCACCTTGATGTCCATGGGTAACAAATATTTCTTTACCTGTTTCTTCATGTTCTAGTATAATTGCTTCATGAACATTAATGCCTTTAAATAATTCTCTTTTATCTTCATTATATTCATCGTAAAAATAATCAAGATGGTTTCTTACGTAATAATCATATTTAAACTGCATGTTATGGTTTCCATAGAGCATTATAAAACGGTCACGATCGTAAAACTTTTTTATAAGGTAATAAATATCACTATGAGCTAATCGGAGATGCTTAAATTTTCTGTGTTCCCATAGTTCATCTCCATCACCAACTTCAATATACTTATAATTTCTATTATAGTAATAATCAAGTGCATAATAATATATATTTTGATTATGGGCAAAATCATCTGATATACTATTATCTCCTCTATGCACATCACTGAAAAAAATAAGTTTTGAATCATTATTAAATTTTATACGTTTTGCTTTTTTATAAATTTTAGAAAGAATTTTTTTCGTATGCATTATTCACCTCACTTTATCACTAATATTATTATATACCCAAAAAGGCTAAATTTAAATATTTAATATTTTATTCCAGAATAATTGATATGATTAAAGTTTTCAAGTAAAGCATCAATGGTTATCTCATCCTTTACAAATCTCATGAGATTATTAATAACTTTAGAAGCTTCATCAATTGTTTCATTTATAATAAAATCTACTTGGCGGATGTCCTTCGGTAATTTTATTTCTCCTGGCCCATGATAGAAAAAAATAGAGAGATTTCTTCCAAAAATCTTCCCGATAAATAGTATTAATCCCCGCTTTATCTTATTCTTTTGATTAAAAATTTTGTGAAACAGTAAAAAATGTTTAAGACTTTTTATATAATCATCCTTTGTCAAAGGATGATTATATACCTGCCTGCCGACGTATTGATACAAACTAACAACTCCATCATGTGCATTTGTTACCTTAAGAATATCCTTGGAATCCATTCGGAAAATAGGTTTGTTCAAATATTTATCAATTATGTAAGTATCTATATTCGCTTCAAGGCGTTTATGACTCCAATTAGTCTTTGAATCAATATATGGGTGAATATTTTTATCTAAAATATAATGTAAAACCCAACCAATCACATAACTCGATAGCTCTTTTGAGGGATGGTCTTTTAAATAAATGAAAACTTCCTTAAATACATCTTTTGTATTACTTTCATGAATTAATTCACCTAGGTTTTGTGGAACAGTATGTACAGCATATTTTTTATAAAAAAAGATGTCAGGTCCTTGACAACCCAAATAAAACATTTTTTTATTTTGAATAAAATCAGAATGCTTTTTTAGTAATTTTTTACCACAATAATAATGTGTCCAAAAATCAGCCATAAACTATTCCTCTCAATACTAATTAATAACCAAAGTTTTCATTTAATAAAATAACATGTATACGATCTTTCTCCAATGAGTTTTTTATAAAAGTATAATTGTTACAAATTCGCGTATCAGAATTACAATCAACGCAATAACCAACTTCTTTACACGGATTATTTAAGTTTAACCGCTTTGTGTTTGCGGGTGCTGAAATGGCTTCATTACGACTAATGGCTTCATCTAAATTCTCGACAATCTTATTTACACCAGCAATTACGATTACTTGATCTGGTCCATAAATTAATGCTGCTACACGGTTTCCGCGACCATCAACATTATATAATTCCCCGGCTTCAGTAATAGCATTCGTTGACATTAAATATGTATCGGCAAAAAAACTTTCTCGATAAATTTTTTTAATATCTTCCGCTGTAAGGCCTTCGGCGTATCGATCTAACAAATCATAATTCCCTTTTCTGATAAAATCTATTGTTTTGGTTTCAAATAATGTCATTGATCCACCTAGTCCTATTGTTGATCCATCTACAAGTAAATTTCCTAACAACTCATAAAGAGCAGTTACATTTTTTACATAGTAGCCCTTCATGTTATTCTTTTCTAAAGCTTTAATAGTTCTTTCAATTTTCTGTTCTAATACCTCGCTTAAATAATTATCCATTGTCACCACTCCTTTTTCTTTAATTATATCAAAAAACGTCCTATCTAAAAAGATAAGACGTTTATTAAATTTTTTTGTAAATTATAACGGAAATCTTTTACAAAGTTCTAAAACCTTATTATGAATTTCTTTCTTTGCTACTTTTCCTTCAATTGTATCATTTATTAAGTTGGCTAAAATTACCATTTCATCTTCTTTCATTCCCCGAGTTGTTACTGCAGGTGTTCCTAATCTTACACCACTTGTTACAAAAGGACTCTCAGGATCAAATGGTATAGTATTTTTATTCACAGTAATATCAACTTCGCCTAGTAATTTTTCAGCAGCTTTACCTGTCACATTTTTGTTTCTAAGGTCAACTAACATTAAATGATTATCTGTACCACCAGAAATAATGTGAAAACCTCTTTTAGTTAATTCATCAGATAATTTCTTTGCATTTTTTATAACTTGTTTCTGATATTCAACAAATTCTGGTTGTAAAGCTTCTTTAAAACTAACAGCTTTTGCTGCAATAATATGTTCTAATGGTCCCCCTTGTATACCTGGGAATATTGCTTTATCTACTTTTTTAGCATACTCCTTTTTACAAAGAATTGCACCACCTCTTGGCCCTCTTAAAGTTTTATGTGTTGTTGTTGTAACAAAATCTGCAACTTCACAAGGATTTGGATGTAACCCTGCTGCGACTAAACCTGCAATATGTGCCATATCTACCATTAAGTAAGCATCTATTTTATCAGCAACTTCTCTAAATTTCTTAAAGTCAATGATTCTTGAATAAGCACTTGCCCCGGCAACAATCATTTTCGGTTTAAACTCTAAAGCAATTTTTTCTAAAGCTTCATAATCAATACGCCCGTTTTCATCAACACCATAACTTTCAAAATTATAGAGTATACCTGAAAAATTAACTGGATGCCCATGGGTTAAGTGGCCACCATGGTCTAATTTCATGCCTAAAATCTTATCACCAGGTTCAAGAACTGAAAAATAAACGCCCATATTTGCATTTGAACCAGAATGCGGTTGAACATTGGCATGCTCTGCATTATAGATTTCTTTTAAGCGATCAATAGCTAATTGTTCTCCTTGGTCTACAATTTCACAACCACCATAATAGCGCTTACCTGGATAACCTTCAGCGTACTTATTAGTTAATACACTCCCAGCTGCCTCTAAGACACCTTCACTAACAATATTTTCAGATGCTATTAATTCAATGCCTTCATTTTGCCGTTTATGCTCTTTGTTGATGATGTCAAAAATTTCTTGGTCAATATCTTTTAGCTTATTCATTTTGCCTCCTCTTTTAATTATATAACATTGTTGTAATAATTATAAGATAATTACAACTGGAATGCAACCTCTTCAGACATTAATTGGTATCTAAAAATAAGCGTATATTTTCCTTTTCTCTCTTTGACCCCACCTCTAATGATTTTAACCTTACGGTCATCATCAATAGCAATCAAATTGCCTTCAATTTCTTTAAAATATTCTGTTACTTCATCAGCAAATTCCGGATTAACATCAGCTTTTGCTCCCCACGGGAGTTTTAACGTCGCATCGATATCTCACGTACTACAAGCTTCTGCTTCTCGTTTTGCTAAATCATCTATAATTAATTGATTTAAATCTTCTTTTACTTTCCCATTTTCTGGAAACATTCTAAAACCTCCAATTATACTTTTTTAAACATTTCTAATGCATCATAGGAACTTCTAATGAGCGGACCTGATGCAACGGCCTTAAAACCAAGCTCTAAACCTATTTTTTCATATCTCTTAAAGACATCTGGATGAATATATTCTTTCACTGGATAGTGTTCTTTACTTGGTTGCAAATACTGACCAATAGTTAAAAAATCACAGTTGACACCTCTTAAATCTTTCATTACTTGAATGACTTCTGATTCCTCTTCGCCTAAACCAACCATCAATCCGGATTTTGTATAAATGTTTTCATCCAGTTCTTTAACATTCGCTAATACTTTAAGCGACCTTTCATAAATTGCACTGGGACGAATATCATCATATAATCGGCTAATGGTTTCAATGTTATGATTAATAATTTCTGGTTTTGCCTCCACAATTTTTTTTAAGGCAGTTTTATCCCCTTGTAAATCTGGAATCAAAACTTCAATGGATGCATTCATACTACTTTCTCGAATATTATTAATTACATTCACAAATTGAAAAGCGCCACCATCTTCAAGATCATCTCTTGTAACAGAAGTAATCACAACATGCTTAAGACCTAATTTTTCAACTGCTTGTGCTACATGTTTAGGTTCTTCTGGATCAACTGTAGTCATCCCGCCAAAAGCCACATCACAAAATCTGCAATTGCGTGAACAACGACTACCTAAAATCATAAAGGTAGCCGTTTTGTTTGAGAAACATTCGCTTCTGTTGGGACAATTGGCCGCATCACATACAGTATTTAAATGTAAATCTTTCAATGTGTCTTCTACTGTATTTAAGTTTTTATAATGTCCTATTTTTGTTCTTAACCATTCAGGTTTTCTAAGCATTTTATTTCTCCCATTTTAAAACTAGATTTCTTGCTGCTTTTACCTCATCTATTCTCTTCATTGGAATATCATTTGGAGCATTTTTCACTAATTCAGGTGTTGATTCAGCTTCCTTAGCAATGGCAACCATTGCTTCAATGAATTCATCAATGGTCTCTTTACTTTCTGTTTCTGTTGGTTCAATCATTAATGCTTCATGAACAATTAATGGGAAATAAATGGTTGGTGGATGGTACCCATAATCTAACAAGCGCTTAGCAATATCTAGAGTTGTTACACCTTTATCATTTTCAAGACCATCCAAAACAAATTCATGTTTACATACCCGATCAATTGGTAATTTATAATACTCTTTTAATTGACTCATCATGTAATTAGCATTTAATACTGCCATTTCACTGACTTCTTTAATACCTGATTTACCCATTGTCATAATATAACTATAAGCTCTCACGAGAATACCATAGTTACCATAAAATCCTTTTACTTTACCGATTGAATCTGGTCGGTTATAATCAAAGAAATATTTATTTTCCTTCTTTGAAACAATAGGTACTGGTAAAAATTTTGCTAATTTTTTCTTTACACCAACTGGACCAGCACCAGGACCGCCACCACCATGAGGTGTGGAGAATGTTTTGTGTAAATTGTAATGCATGACATCAAAACCCATATCGCCAGGTCTTGTTTTACTCATGATTGCATTCATATTTGCACCATCATAATAAAGTAAGCCGCCCGCTTCATGGACTAGTTCAGCAATTTCTTTAATTTCTCTTTCAAATAGTCCTAAAGTATTTGGATTCGTTAACATTAACCCGGCCACTTCATCATTTAAAGCTGCTTTTAATGCTTCTAGATCCACTTCACCTGTTGCTTTAGACTTGATTTCTATGGCTTCATAGCCGGCCATATTTATTGTTGCTGGATTGGTTCCATGAGAAGAATCCGGTGTGATTACCTTTGTTCTTTTAAAATCTCCTCTAGCATGGTGATATGCTTTTATTAACATAATACCCGTTAACTCACCATGGGCACCAGCAGCAGGTTGTAATGTTACTTGATCCATACCTGAAATTTCAGCTAACATATCCGCTAGGTTGTACATTAATTCTAAAGATCCTTGAACAGTTTTTTCGTCTTGGTAAGGATGCATATTTACTAAACTACCAATAGAAGCAACTTCTTCATTAATCTTAGGATTGTATTTCATCGTACAAGAACCAAGTGGATAAAAGCCTGTATCTACACCATAATTCATTGTTGAAAGATTGGTATAGTGTCTAATGACATCTACTTCACTTACTTCAGGCAAATTTGTATCTTCCGTTCTAATAAACTTCTTTGGAATCAAATCTTCTAATGGTTTTTCTTCAAGATCCCATTTCGGTAACGTAATACCTTTTCTACCTTTTTTTGATCTTTCGAATATGAGTTGATCATATAACATCTAAATCACCTCCAAAACTTCAGCTAATTTATCGATTTCTTCTTTTGTTCTTTTTTCGGTTACTGCATAAAGTGCTGAATTTTTAAAGGTATCATATTCTGTTCCTAAACTATAACCGCCTAAAATACCTTCTTCTAACAATTTATCTTTTATTTTTTGAACATCTGAAGTACCTTTAATAGCAAATTCTTTAAAAACAGGTTGGTCAAATAATAATTCATATCCTTCAAGGGCTGTTATTTTTTCAATTGCATAATTTGTTTTATTAATACACTGTAAAGCAATTTCTTTTAAACCCTGCTTACCAACAGTTGATAAATAAATTGTTGCCATTAAGGCATTTAAAGCTTGATTTGAACAAATATTAGAAGTTGCACGTTCTCTTCTGATGTGCTGTTCTCTTGCTTGTAAAGTTAATACATAAGCCCGCTTGCCTTCTTCATCCGTTGTTTCACCAACAATTCTTCCAGGTAATTTTCTAAAGAGTTTATCAGTTGTTGCAATAAAACCTAGATATGGTCCACCAAAGTTTAACCCATTACCAAAACACTGGGCATCTCCTACGGCAATATCAACGCCCATTTCTCCTGGGCTTTTTAAGATCCCCAAACTCATCGGATCCACTGACTGCATAAAGATTGATTTTTGTTCATGGGCTACTTCAGCTAATGGTTCAATATCTTCGATGATGCCAAAGAAATTTGGACTTTGAACAATCACAGTGGCTACATCTTTAGACATTTTTCCCTTTAGATCATTAATATCTGTTACACCATTGTCAAGGCCTACTTCAATTACCTTGATGTCTTGGTGTTCTAAATAAGTTTTTAATACTTTTCTTGTTTCTGGATGAACTGACGCTGAAACCAAAACTGTTTCTCTTTTTCGCATTTTAGCAACGGCCATAATAGCCCCTTCAACAACAGCTGTTTGTCCATCATAAAGGGATGCATTTGAAGCATAAAGTCCGGTTAACTCAGCAATCATTGTCTGATATTCAAAAATGACTCTTAACGTTCCTTGACTAATTTCAGGTTGGTATGGTGTATAGGCGGTATAAAACTCGCTTCGTGAAGCTAAGTTTTTAACGACTGATGGTATATAGTGATCATAGGCACCTGCTCCTAAGAAACATGTTAAATCATCCGTTGATTGATTTTTCTTGCCTAGGTCGCGCATATGTTTTCTTAATTCCATTTCCGCCATTTGTTCTGGTAAATCTAAGTCTCGTCCTAAACGAAATTCTTCTGGTATTTCAGTAAAAAGTTCTTCTATGCTTTCAACACCGATGGCTTCGAGCATTTTATTTTTATCTTCTTTTGTATTTGGAATAAATTTATGCATTTAGTCCTCCTTATTACAGAATTCTTCATACTCCTCTGGGCTCATTAAATCTTTAATTTCTGATTCATTAGACATCATAATTTTCAAAATCCAAGCATCATAAGGACTTTCATTTATTAATTCTGGTTCATCTTCTAATGCTTCATTTACTGCAACAACTTCGCCACTAACAGGTGTAAAAGAGTCAGATGCAGCTTTAACAGATTCAAGAACACCAAAAACATCACCAGCTTCTAATTCATCTTCTTCCATTGGTAGTTCAACATATACAATTTCGCCCATTGAATGTTGTGCAAAATCTGTTATACCAATTGTTGCAACACCCTCTTCAACTTTAACCCACTCATGATCTTCTGAATAATATAAACCTTTTTTTACTTTCATAAATATTCCTCCTTATTTTTTATAATTTTTCTTTAAAAACTTTTTACTAACGACTTTTGCTTTTTTCGTTTTGTTACGCACTTCAATTAAAATCTCAGTTCCTAAGTCAGCATATTCTATTGGTACCATTGCTAAACCTATACTCTTTTTAAGGGTTGGAGACTTATATCCAGTTGTAACAAAACCTATTTTTTCTTCACCACTATAAACATCATAGTCATGTCTAGGTATACCCGGATCTGTTAACTCAAAACCAACTATTTTTCTTTCTAAACCATTTTCTTTTTGCTTCACTAAAGCCTCTTTACCAATAAAATCATCATTGTCTAGTTTAACAAAATAACCTAACCCCGCTTCAAGAGGTGTAATATCCTTAGACAATTCATTGCCATACAGTGGTAATGATGCTTCAAATCTTAATGTATCTCTTGCACCTAAACCAGCAGGCTTTAATCCTAGGTCTTCTCCTACTTCAAATAGCTTTTGCCAGATATCAACAATATTGTCATGACTTGTGTATACTTCAAAACCATCTTCACCAGTATAACCTGTACGAGAAATAAGTGCTTTTTTACCAGCAACCATTACCTCATCTTTAAAATAAAAGAACTTAATTTCATCAAGATCAATATCAGTGATTTTTTGTAAAATTTCTTGTGCCTTTGGTCCTTGAATAGCAATTTCAGAAACATCATTTGATTCATTCACCAATGTTACTTCAAAACCTTCGCTATTCTTTTGCATCCACTCAAAATCTTTTTCTACGTTACTTGCATTAATGACTAAATAATAGTGATCATTTGTATATTTATAAACTAATAAATCATCTACAATACCACCATCTTCGTAACACATCATCGTATAAAGAATTTGATTATCATTTAGACTTTTGACATTATTGGCTACTAAATATTGAACAAATGCTGTTGCATCTTTACCTTTAATGGTTACCTCACCCATATGAGAAACATCAAATATGCCTGCATTGTTTCTTACAGCATGATGTTCTTCTTTGATTGAAGTGTATTGAATTGGTAAAGCCCAGCCTGAAAAATCAACGATATTTCCACCAGATAATTCATGCATGTCATAAAGTGCTGTTTTCTTCAATTCTGTCATGTTTTGCCCCTCCTTTGTTCTCTTATACCCTTTTAAACGTTTCCCTAATATTTTTTATAAAAAAAGAGAATACGCACACTAAAACTAGTGCCAGCATTCTCTGTATTTAACCTGAGAGTTTCTACATTACTGTATTTCTCCTTCGGTGTCTTTCGAGCTCTCCAGAGTTTCATCAAATAACGATTCTTGTGCCTGAAAGTTTCTACAATGTTTAGGCAAACATTATATTTCCCCTTCGGCTATTTACTTAAAAATATCTCACATTATTCTCACTTGATATACTTTTCTTAATTATACTTTGCTAGGAAAAGGATTTCAAGGATTGTTATTATTTAAACGACTATTACAAATATTCTTCAAAACTTTTAATATACTCCGTTACATCAATTTTCTTCTCTTCTTTCACGACCGTTTCTATTCTCAAAGATTGTTGAATATTTTTCAAGTTACTTTTTAAATGATTATATTTTTGTTGAAATTTTTCTTTAATAATCTCTGCATTTTCATCACATGAAAAAGGATGAATACCTAATAGTACGTTTTTTCTAAAAAACATAACTTGATCTGTATCCCAAAGATCTTTAACGATTTCTTTTAAAAATTTCTCTGCATGTTTATAGCCATTCATTTCATCAAAAATAATTAATGAAAAAACCACAGGATAATTCCCTTTATTTGATTTCTTTAATTCTAAAGCCAAAATGTCTTTATAGTGACAGTTAATATTATTGACCTCGACTAGACTCTTTGACGGATGCAAAAATTTATCCAATGTCTTTTGAATTCTTTTTTCATTTAGAGGCAAAATGATGAAATCACTAATGCCCATTTTCAAATACTTTACAAGGTCTTGTTTTTTTAATGGATTAGACAGTAGGACTACAGGTAAATCATTCTTAATTTTAGAAATTTCATCCATTAGTTTTTCAATTTTAAAATCTAAAGACTGATCAATAATAAGTAATTCAAGATGATCTGAGGCATTTATATTAAGGTTGTAACACAAAAAGCATTTAATAATTTCTAATTCAACTGATTTAGAGCGTTAGATTAAGTTTTGTGAAATGCCAAAATAAAACAATAAAAACGATAATAAACG
>Ga0306868_1000474_pt1 | contig 26351 bp, 21 predicted proteins | sample AntRauTorckE6832_FD_190411 | JGI IMG/M metagenome (GOLD analysis project Ga0306868, IMG submission 190411) | Saline lake microbial communities from Rauer Islands, Antarctica - Metagenome Torckler E6 #832 (v2) (version 2) | ecosystem: Environmental > Aquatic > Non-marine Saline and Alkaline >... | reverse complement strand
CATATGTTTTTTATATAAATATGCATAAATTATTAGAAATAGAAATCAATTAATATAAAACTTAAAGAAGTTTACACCAATTACTTGACAGACCCAAGAACCCCACTACTTTAGTGGTGGGAGTATCAGTTCATGATTAAGTAATCTTTTTTTGTTCAAACATATATAGATTCATAATTAAATAATGGAGAAAATAGAACCTTTAACTTAAAATAAAAAAGCAGAAAAATGAAGTTATTATTTTTATAGGAAATAATGCAATAATAGGATTCCCTATGTTTTATTTTTAAGGAGCTTTATGATATAATAATATATTATCTATTAAGTATAAAATACAAGGGCGGTTATAAAAAATGTTTAGTTTAAATCGGATCATTAACCAAGTAAATGAAGAAATTTTTGATAAAGGTTCTGAGTATTATCATAATAATTTGGTGCAAAATGTACACACTTATGGTAATCGGACGAAATTCTTTGTTAAAAATGAAACATTAAATAATGTTGAGATTGAAATGAAAAGTTTATCAAATAAAGACGACGCAAAAGCAATTCATTGTTCTTGTAGAAAAGGATCTAATGGTGAGATGTGCGAACATATTATAGCGTCTATTTTATATTTAAAAAATAACGATTTAGAGAAGCTAAAAAACATTGAAAATAAAGAAGTTGTTAAAGAAAATAAATCTTTTCCAGTGACTGTTAAACAGCTAATTGAAAACTTGAATGCTGAACAAAGTAGAAATCAAGAAAAAATTGATCTGGTTTACACTTTGGATTTTACAAATGGTGTTGATATCAGTCTGAAAATTGATGTGGGTCAATTAATCCCAATTTATGATATAACAGGTTTTTATTCTTTTCTTGTAAAAGAAGACCGACAGATTGAATTAACTGATGAATTTATATATAATAAAAATAAATACTATATAAAAAAAGGGGATTTACGGAATATAAAATTATTACAAATGTTACCTCAACTCAGTATTAATAGTTCTATTGATCAAAGAAATACATCACCTGAATTATTATTAAAAATTCTTAATCAAATGTCAACAAAAGAAGTGGATTTGATTATTAATAATGAGTTCTACGAAAAAATCAAATTTATTAATGATGAAAGGTTACGACTTAGACTAGGCAAAGATGATGATTACCTTGTTTATAAATCTGAATTAATGGAAAATGCAAGATCTTATGTCTATGGAACCTTGGATATTAAATTTAATAAAACATCTATTGGTATATTTGAAAAGAACAACGATTTGTTATCAATATTTCCTGACCAAGGCGATGGTGTGGTTAGAATAAGTTTGGTGGATGGTCAAGATTTTATTGATGGCTTGTATAACAATAGATATAGAGAAAATATTATTATCGAAGACAGTTTAAAAACTTTTATTGAAAAGAAAGATTATGAAACAGATATATTTTTATTGAAGAATGAAACTGGTATAGATGCTAAAGTAAAATTAAATGAAAAGAAAAAAGAATCTCTATTTACGATAATTGGTGATGAAGAACGGAAAAAGAAATTTGATGAAATTCGAAAAGTGTTATCAAATTTCGGATTTACTTATGAGGGACAGAAATTTTCTTTAAATGCCGAAAAATTAATTTTTGATTTTTTTAAAAATGGTATCAAAACTTTAGAAGAAACCAATGATGTTTCTGTTTATTACACACAGAATTTAAAAAAATATTATAATAAGTTGAATAAAGTTTCTGTGCATGTGAATGATGGTTCCATTGATATGTTATCTTTGAAATTACAAATAGATAATTTTTCTAAGGAAGAAATGATTGAGATTCTACAAGGAATCCAAGAAAAGAAAAAGTTTATTCGGTTAAATGGAGAGGAATTTGTTGATTTAGAGACTGATTCAATTGAAGAATTGAATAAAATACTTGAGACAATTGGTAATAAAAGTATTAAAGACAATGCGATTGAATTAAATAAATTTCAAGGGATAGAATTGCTTCATCGAATAGATAATGAACACATTAAAATTTTAGACAAGAATAACATATCCAAAATTTTAGATTCATTAAAAGAATATGACGCAGGTGATAATGAAGTTGAAGTATTAAATGATACTTTGAGAGGTTACCAAAAAAGAGGCGTTCAATGGTTAAAAGCACTTAAAAAAACGCATCTAGGTGGAATTTTAGCTGACGAAATGGGTTTAGGAAAAACTATACAAGTCATAGCATTATTAGGTCATATGTCAAAACAATCTATAATTGTAGTACCTTCTAGCTTAATGTATAACTGGAAAAAAGAATTTGAGAAATTTGCCCCTGAAACCCGAGTTTTAATTATTAGTGGTTCAAAAGAAAAAAGAGATGAGTTAAATAATATAAAGGGAGATTATGAAGTAATAATAACGTCTTATCCGTTAATAAGAAGAGATTTAGATTATTATTTAGGTAATGAATTTGAATATTGTATACTTGATGAAGCCCAATATATTAAAAATCCAGACACTAAAACTGCAAAATTTGTCAAAAAACTTAATTCCACTCATCGATTAGTATTAACAGGAACGCCTATCGAAAATAATTTAATTGAGCTTTGGTCAATTTTTGATTTCATTTTACCAGGTTATTTGAAGGACAAAAAAACATTTAATAAAGAATTTATAAAAAAAGAGAGAGAAAATCATGAAAAACTCGTACGATTAATTAACCCATTTATTCTTAGAAGAAAAAAGAATGATGTATTAAGTGAGTTACCTGAAAAAATTGTAAATGTTGTTTATTCTAAATTAAATAAAAAACAAGAGCGAATTTATGATAGTTATTTACTTGATATGAAAGAGCGGTTAAAAGAATTAAGAGATGAAAATACTATTAATTCTTCCCATATTGAAATACTGTCCATTTTAACGCGGCTACGTCAGATATGTTGTGATCCAGGTTTGTTTGTAGAAGATTATGATGAAAAAAGCGGAAAATTACAACTTTTAGAAGAATTAATTGATGAACTGCTAGAAGGAAATCACAAAATTCTAATTTTTTCGCAATTTACAACAATGTTAAAAATAATTTCTAAATTACTCAAAAGAAAAGGAATAAAATTTTCCTACTTAGATGGTCAAATAAAAGTTGATAAAAGAGAAAATGTAATTACCAACTTTACATCTGGCAAAACTGATATATTTTTAATATCTCTTAAAGCAGGCGGTACTGGATTAAATTTAACGGAGGCAGACACAGTTATACATGTTGACCCTTGGTGGAATCCAGCTGTGGAAGACCAAGCGACAGATCGTGCCCATCGTATAGGACAGAAAGATGTGGTCAACGTGTATAAAGTTATCACTAGAAATACAATAGAAGAAAAAATTTATGAAATACAGTTAAAAAAGCGTGAATTAATCAATAGTGTTATTGAAAATAAAGATATTGCAACGACTTTTAATAGTAAAGAAGCCTATGAAGTATTAAGTGAATATTTGTAAAATACGATAGAAATATATTTATTGAAAATGATTTACAATGGATAATTTTTATGATAAAATTTTAGTGTTGAACTTATGACATGGATCTCCGAGTGCCTAACGAATTTCTATGTTTTAAGCGATTTTAAATTTATGGAGGTAAAAAAATGATTAGTAAGGAAAAGAAAACAGAAATTATCAAAGAGTATGGCATTTCAGAAGGCGATACTGGTTCAAGTCAAGTACAAATTGCAATTTTAACTCATCGAATTAATGGGTTAAATGAACACTTGAAAACGCATAAAAAAGATCACCACTCAAGAAGAGGATTAATAATGATGGTTGGTAAAAGAAACTCATTATTAAAGTACTTAAGAAATAACGATACAGAAGAGTACCAAAAATTAATCAAAAAATTAAACTTAAGAAGATAATTATAATAGAGCGGATATCCGCTCTATTAATCTATAATTGTCCTACTTGGTATGAATGAGGTCTCATAGAAAATGAGAGATTCATAGCAAGTGGGATAATTGAAACGAGGAGGTAAATATTGAGTATTGAGAAAAAAACGTATACCCTAGAAATAGCGGGTAAACAAATGAAAGTTGAAATGGGAAAATTTGCAAATTTAGCCAATGCTTCTGCAATGGTTACATATGAAGAAACAACAGTATTGACGGCGGTGACTGATTCTGGTCCAAAGCCCCATTTAGGATTTTTTCCATTAAGTGTGAACTATGAAGAAAAAATGTATGCAGCAGGTAAAATACCTGGTGGTTATTTAAAAAGAGAAGGGCGTCCTTCAGAAAATGCAACATTAATTTCAAGAGTAATTGACCGCTCTTTAAGACCATTGTTTCCAGATGGTTTTGCAAATGAAGTACAAGTTGTTTCAACAGTAATGGCTATTGACGGCGAAGCACCTGCAGATATGGCAGCATTAATTGGCGCTTCAATTAGTTTATCCGTTTCAGATATTCCTTTTGAAAAGCCTATAGCAGGCGTAAGAATTGGTTATGTAAATGAGGAATTTGTTATCAATCCATCTGAAGCTTTATTAGAAGAATCAAAAATGGATTTAGTCGTTGCAGGAACAAAAGATGCTGTAGTTATGGTAGAAGCTGGCGCAGAAATGGTACCAGATCAAATCATGTTAGAGGCAATCTTATTTGCACATGAAGAAATAAAAAAGATTGTAACTTTTATTGAAGGAATTGTAGAAGAAATCGGTTTAGAAAAAGTAGTATTTGAAACAGAAGCGATTGATGAAGACTTCTATAATAAAGTATATGAAGAAATGGCTGATGCTGTTGACAAAGCAATGAGAATTGATGACAAGCATGATCGTAGTGTTATGTTAGATGAAATAAAAGATGAGATGAAAGCTAAATATGAAGAAATTCTTGATGTAGAAGATGAGAATTTAAAGCTCATTAAAAAAGCTCATAAAGATTTACAAAAGAAATCTGTAAGAAATATGATTATAAATGAAGGTATTCGACCAGATGGTAGAGCCTTTGATGAAATCAGACCATTAAGTTCTGATGTTGGTATTGTTCCTAGAGTACATGGTACAGGTTTATTCCAAAGAGGATTAACCCAAGTACTATCACTTTTAACATTAGGAGCTGCTGGTGAAGGAAAAAGATTAGATGGTTTAGAAGCAATGGATCAAAAAAGATATATGCACCATTATAATTTTCCACCATATTCAGTTGGAGAAACAGGAAGAATGTTTGTTAACAGAAGAGCAATTGGACATGGTGCTTTAGGTGAAAGAGCATTGTTACCTGTACTACCGTCTGAAGATGATTTTCCATATTCAATTCGTATTGTATCAGAAGTCTTAACATGTAATGGTAGTTCATCACAAGCAAGTATTTGTGGATCGACATTAGCACTTTTAGATGCTGGTGTACCAATTACAGATTCTGTTGCTGGTATTGCTATGGGATTAATTAAAGAAGGCGATGATATAGCTGTTTTAACTGATATTCAGGGCATTGAAGACTTCTATGGTAACATGGACTTCAAAGTGGCTGGAACGCGTGAAGGTGTTACTGCTTTACAAATGGATATTAAGATGGAGGGATTAAGCAAAGCAATTTTAGAAGAAGCTTTACTAGCTGGTAAAAAAGCTAGAAATAAAGTTTTAGATAATATGGCTGAAGCTATTTCAGAACCTCGAGAAGAGTTGTCTAAATATGCACCAAGAATTTTCAGTATTAAAATTGATCCAGATAAAATTGGTAAAGTTATCGGGCCCGGTGGTAAGACAATTACTAAAATCACAACTGAAAATGACGTTAAAATGGATATTGAAGACGATGGAACAATTCTAATTACAGCTGCTGACAAAGAAAGTGGAGAGAACGCACTTGCTGAAGTTGAATTAATTGTTCAAGAAGCTGAAGTTGGAAAAATCTATATTGGTACAATTAAAAAGATTGTTAACTTTGGAGCCTTTGTTGAAATATTACCAGGTACAGATGGTTTATGTCATATCTCACAATTTACTAAAACTAGAATTAAAAGTGTAGAAGAGAAATTTGAGGTAGGGGAAGAAATCTTTGTTAAAGTAATAAAAATAGATGATCGTGGAAGAATAGATTTATCTAGAAAAGAAGCATTAAAAGATAAAGATATGGAAGATGATAAAGAATAATGAAAAAAAGCTGAGTTAATCTCAGCTTTATTTTTTTAGGGGTGATCAAATGAGAAAGTTTTTAAAGGTAACTAAAGAACAATTTAAAAAAGACTATAATGAAGAAAATTTTGAATCAGTTTATGATTCTCTTAAAATGCCAATTAGAGGGACAAATTTGTCAGCTGGTTATGACTTTTTTAGTCCAAAGCGCTATATTATTAAACCTGGAGAAAACCTTAGAATCCCGACAGGTATGCGTGTAAAAATGCAAACGGATGAATGGCTAGGAATTTATATAAGAAGTAGCATAGGATTTAAGTATAATGTACGGTTAAAAAACTCTGTAGGTGTCATAGATGCTGATTATATTAATGCTAAAAATGAAGGTCATATATGGGTTGCGATTTATAACCACGGAGATAAATCTCTGGAAATTGAAGCCGGAGAAGCCTTTGCTCAAGGTATTTTTCAACGTTATTTGTTAGTTGAAGACGATCAACCAAAGGAAATTCACAGAAACGGTGGTATAGGCTCAACACACCAATAGTAACAATCAATAAAGGTTTCTTTTGAAGCCTTTATTTTTGTTTAAATTCATATTAGTAATAGTAAAGCATTATGATATAATAAGGGGGAAGGCTATCTAGGAGGTGCCCCATTGGCTACAAAAAAAGATAATAATACGAAAAAAAAGAATATAAAGAAAACAAAAAATACAAATAAAACAAAAAATAAAAAGACAAAGTCAAAAAAAACAAATAAAAAAACATTAATCAAGGAGAGTAAAGATGTAATTTTATATGAGATTAAACTTATTTGTTTAATAGCACTCACTGTTATTATGATTCTATCTTTTCATACAGAATCTGTTGGTTTAGTTGGCAATTATATTAATAGTTTTTTTAAAGGTCTATTTTCAAATGCAGCTTATGTATTTCCTTATTTATTTTTTACAGTAGTTTTTGTTAGTTTAAATAAAAATTTTAAGAAATATAAATTTCGCTATGTAATAGCATTCTTTTTGATGCTATCAGCTATATTGCTTTATATAACTGTGCCAACTTTTGATAAGGCAACAGAGATTTTTAATATTAATTATTTCTCGATTGAAGGGATAAAAAAATCCTATGAATTCGGTGTTGCTGGAACCGGTGGCGGTATTATTGGTAATATTTTAACTTATTTGTTGTACTATCTTATTGGAAAAATTGGAATTTATTTAATGATCTTAGTGAATTTTGTTATTTCTATTCTTTTAATTACTAATTATTCAATAAAAACTGGATTTAAAACAATCAAAAAGAAAACAGACAATTTTGCTGAGTCATATGAAAAGAAAAAAATAAATAACAAAATAAATGTAAGTAATCGTAAAATTAATCATTTAAAAACGGAAAGCATCCGTGGGATTAAAAAAGGGTTTCGTGTAAGTTCAGCTGAACCAGAACAATCCCAAAAAGCAATAACAAAGAAGCAAGAAAATAATAGTAAAAAAGAAGAAGACAATAATTTAAGTCTAGGTATAGAAATACATGATTATGTTGAAAAAGAAACGGAAGAAGTATCTAGTGAACCAGAAAAAGAATTAGAAAATCAGAAAGCTGACGATGATAAAGTTATTGCTCAAAAGAAGGATGAAAAAAATGTCACTGAAAAGAAAGAAGTTAAAAAAATAAAGGATTCAGATATAGATGAAGAAACAACTGAAAAAATCGAGAAAGAACTCGAAGAAAATTCCCATATACAGTTTCCTGATTATGTATTGCCTCGAATTAATCTGTTGAATAAATCTGAGAAAAGAAAGAAAATTGACCATGCTGAGTATAGAAGAAAAGCCGATATATTACTTCAAACACTAAAGAATTTTAATGTTGATGGCAAACTAATTTCTATTACGAATGGTCCATCTTTAACACGTTATGAATTCAAACCATCACCAGGGATTAAAGTAAGTAAAATTAAAGGGCTAAGTGATGATATTGCTTTAAAACTAGCAGTACCACGGGTGAGAATAGCGCCTGTACCGAATAAGGCGGCAATAGGCATAGAAGTACCTAATAAGACAACAAACCTTGTAAACATTAGACAGGTCCTTAGTAGTAAAGAATTCAAGACAACGGAAAAGAAACTGAATGTTGTTTTAGGGAAAAGCATTTCTGGTAAAACCGTTATTGCTGATTTAGCTGAAATGCCTCACTTACTCATTGCAGGGGCAACTGGTTCAGGAAAAAGTGTTTGTGTTAATACAATTGTGACAAGTATCCTGTATAGCGCAACTCCTGATGAAGTGAAGTTTTTGATGATTGACCCAAAAGTAGTGGAGTTATCCCATTACAACGGGATTCCTCATCTTGTTTTACCTGTTGTGACTGATCCAAAGAAAGCAGCGATTGCTTTGAACTGGGCTGTTAAAGAAATGGAAGAAAGATATGATAAATTTGCGAAAACATTTACCCGGGATTTACAAAGTTATAATATAAAATTTCCCGAGGGTAAGATGTCTCAAATTGTTGTAATCATAGATGAGTTAGCAGATTTAATGATGGTAGCTCCAAAACAAGTTGAAAATTCAATTGCAAGAATTGCTCAAAAAGCTAGAGCTGCTGGAATTCATTTAATTGTAGCAACACAACGACCTTCTGTTGATGTTATAACTGGTGTGATTAAAGCAAACATCCCGTCGAGGATTTCTTTTGCTGTTTCCTCCGCTGTGGATTCTAGAACAATTTTAGATGAAGGTGGCGCTGAAAAGTTATTGGGCAAAGGTGATATGCTTTATCGGCCTGTTGGTGCCCCCAAACCACTACGATTACAGGGAGCATTTATTTCTGATGAAGAAGTTTCGAGAACAACAGAATTTATTAAGAATCAAATTGATAAAGAAAAAATAAACTATAAAGATGAGATATTAGATGAACCAGAAGTTGTAGGTATTGACCATGAAACAGATGAGTATTTATCACAAGCAATTGATATTGTTGTAAAATCACAGAAAGGTTCTATTTCGTTGATTCAAAGAAAATTGCGAGTGGGTTATAACCGAGCGGCGCGTATGATTGATTCAATGGAAGAAAGAAATATCGTTGGAGCGGCTAATGGTTCAAAGCCGAGAGAAGTATTGGTATCAAAAGATGATTTAGAAGATATAGAGGTGTAAATTGGTCATAGGCATAGAGAAATTTTTATCGATTAATAAAAAATTAGTTATTGATATGCGTACAAAGGAAGAGTATGACACAGGTCATATTATAGGATCTATAAATTTTGAAATTTTAAATTATGAAGAAAGAAAAAAAGTTAGTATTTTATATAATGATGGACTTAATCAAAAAGCATATTTACTTGCCTATGAGTATGCTTTAGATAAGCTACCGCGACTCTTTAGCATTATTAAAAAATATAAAGACCAACCGATTGTGTTTTATTGTGCGAGAGGTGGTAGCAGAAGTACCATTGTGTATGAAGTATTTAAGAATTTGAAAGCTATTGAAATCTATAAACTTAAAGATGGCTATAAATCTTATCGACAATTTGTCAATGCTTTTTTCGATACTGCTTTAGAAGGTTATGAGTCATTAACAATATATGAAAATGTTGGTGTTGAATTATCAGGTGAGTTTTTAAATAATAATCACTACTTACTTGTGGATCTTAGAAATAAATTGAAATCTGTGGAAAATCCTTTTAGATTATTAAACTCTAAAGAAGAATACTTAAATAATAAAATGTTGAACTATTTAGTTTTTGAAAAACTATATCATTCTAATCTTAAGAAAATAGTTTTTATAATACCCATCATAAAAAGTGTTTCCGAAATTTTTCATGAAGCATTAAGTCAGTTAATTGATTCTGGAGAAGGTATATACTTAAGTAAAATTTTAGAAGATCGGGTTAAAAGTATTAAAGATAGTTATCTAAAGGATGATTTTACCTTAGATTTGATATTAGACTTTTTAGAAAGTAAACGAAAGAAAATAAGTAATGTTTTAGTAGATGAGATAATTGATTCATTAAAGAATGAGGAATTTATTAAAGGAATAGAGCTTATTTTATTAAATTATTGTGATCCAATGATGGATTATTTTACAGAAAACAATGAAATAATAAAAATGAATAGTATAAAAGAGATTAATAAATATTTAGAAAATTGGAGTGAATAAAATGAAAATATATATTGAAACATTAGGTTGTTCAAAAAATCTTGTTGATTCTGAAATTATGACAAACCTATTTACAAAGAATCAGCACCGCATTGTTTTAGATCCAGAGATTGCTGATATTATAGTGGTTAATACTTGTGGATTCATTGAAGATGCGAAGAAAGAGTCCATCGATGAAATTTTTAATTTAGCTCAATTAAAAAAAGATGGTAATTGCAAGAAATTAATTGTAACAGGTTGTTTATCAGAACGTTATTCAGAAACATTAGCAAAAGAAATACCTGAAGTCGATGCATTTTTAGGAACGACAACATTTCAAAATATTATTAAAGTAGTTGATCAATTGTTAGGTGATGAAACCCAATTTGTGAATGTTGGTAATATTGATGAAATGATTTATGATCATGCCAATAGAGAATTGCTTACACCAAGCCATTTTGCATATGTAAAAATTGCTGAAGGGTGTGATAACAAATGTACTTATTGTATTATACCTAAGCTTAGAGGAAAATTTAGAAGCAGAAAAATGGAAGATATTGTAGATGAGGTAAAAGGATTGCTTGCGAAGGGCGTTAAAGAGGTTATCTTAATTGCTCAAGATACTGCACGTTATGGAATTGATTTATATGACGCATACAAGTTAGCGGAATTGCTGAATCGATTAGGAAAAATTAAAGATTTAAAATGGATTAGAATCCAATATGCCTATCCTGATGTAATTGATCATGAACTGATTAACGAGATCCGTGACAACGATAAAGTTGTTAAGTACCTTGATATACCAATACAACATGGTAATGATGAAATACTTAAAAGAATGAATAGAAAAATTACTGTGTCTGAAATAGAATCTTTAATCAATGAGTTAAGAAATAAAATTGAAGACATTGTTATACGAACAACGTTAATTGTAGGTTTTCCAGGTGAAACAGAAGAACAATTCAATGATTTGTATAACTTTGTGGAAAAAATATCTTTTGATCGCTTAGGTGTCTTCGCATACTCTGATGAAGAAGATACACCCGCTTATGAATTAACAGATAAGATTCCTCAAGAATTGAAAGAAGAGCGTCGTAAGAAAATCATGATGTTACAAAAAGATATTTCCGAGGAAAAGAATCAATCAAAAATTGATCAAGTTTTTGAAGTTCTAATCGAAGAAAAATTAGAAAATGAAAATATTTACTTAGGTAGAACGGCTTATGATTCACCAGAAATTGATGGCATTGTCTATGTTCATACAGATGATGAATTAGAGATTGGTAGTTTTGTGGACGTTACAATTACGGGTGCATTAGAGTATGATTTATTAGGAGATTGTTAATATGAATATTGCAAATAAAATTACGATTTTAAGAATAATTTTAATACCAATTTTTCTATTTGTATTACTCAGTAATTTCACAAATAACCTATTAATTGCTTTAGTATTATTTCTTGTTGCATCTTTTACTGATTTTTTAGATGGTTATTTAGCTAGAAAATTAAACTTAGTAACAAAATTAGGCAAATTTATGGATCCATTAGCTGATAAGTTATTAGTTATATCTGCTATGTTGGCTTTTGTTGAAATAGGATTATTACCATCCTGGATAGCTTTTATTATTGTTTCTAGAGAATTAATCATAAGTGTTTTTCGTGCAATTGCTGCTTCAGAAGGTATTGTAATTGCTGCCAGTTGGTGGGGAAAACTTAAGACAAATTCTCAAATTATTATGATTATTATATTACTCTTAAACAACTATATTCCAGAAAGCATAATAATGTACTTAAGTCCTTTGAGCATTGCGGCAGCAACAATTTTTACAGTTTTTTCAGGTTTAGATTATATTCTTAAAAATAAAGAAGTATTAACAAATTAGGGGTGAATAATGATCATATCGATTATTAATGTTGGTAATGAGGTATTAGATGGTGACGTTTTGAATTCTAATGCTCAATTTTTGAGCAAAGAACTCTATAAAATAGGTCATGAGATTAAGTATCACAGTGTATGTCAAGACCGATTTGAAGACATTCGTTCTGTACTCAATTTTTTTTCAAAAACATCTGATTTAATTGTTCTTACAGGTGGATTAGGACCGACAAAGGATGACATGACAAAAGAAGTCTTAGCAAATTTCTTAGATAAAAAACTTGTTCAAAATGAAGAGATTTTGCTAGATATTAAGAAGAAATTTAAAAGTTTTAATGCAAAAATGACTCAAAATAATGTTAAGCAAGCCCATGTAATTGAAAATGCTAAGGTTCTATTCAACAGTAAAGGAACAGCACCAGGATTTATTGTTGAGTCAGAAAATTGTAATTACATTTTATTGCCGGGCCCCCCTAGAGAAATGAAGCACCTCTTTGAAAAATATGTTAAAGATTATTTAAAAAATGATGAGAGTATTAAAATTGAATCGAGAATTATTAAAATTGATGGTGTTGGGGAATCAACAGTGGCTTCTGAGATTAATGATCTGATTCAACAAAAAGATATTTATGTAGCAACCTATGCAAAAATGGGAGAAGTGAAGGTTAAACTCTCTACAACTCAAACCAGTAATGTTTTGAATAATACTCAAAATGAAATTATTAAAAGGTTTAAAAACCATGTCATTAGTTTTTCAGAAAAAGAAACATATATTTCTTTGTGTGAACACTTGATTGAAAAAAACATTACAATTAGTACTGCAGAATCTTGTACAGGTGGCTTATTGTCATCAAAAATTGTAGAAAATTCTGGCATTTCAAAAATTTATTTTGGAAGTTATATTACTTACAGTAATGAAATGAAATTAAAGGATTTAGGGGTAAATAAAAGTTCTATACTTAAATACGGTGCTGTTAGTGAGACCGTTGCAAAGGAAATGCTTTTAGGATTATTCGGAAAAACAAAAACGGATATATGCATTGCAATTACAGGTATTGCTGGTCCTAATGGTGGGACAGAAGATAAGCCTGTTGGTCGTGTTTATATTGGATTTAAAATTTTTGAAGAAATTTTTATAATCGAAAATAATTTTAGAGGCAATCGTAATGAAATACGGGAAAGAAGTGTTAATAAAGTCTTTAATATACTTTCAAAAAAATTAATTATTGACAATTGGCATCAATAATATATAATTATTGGTATAGAACTAATGTTCAGAAAAAGAAGGGATGATTATAATGGCAACGGATTTACAGAATAAAGCGAAAGCAATTGACAATGTATTAGGGCAAATAGAAAAACAATTTGGTAAAGGCTCGATTATGCGATTAGGCGATGAGAGTCATCGGATGAATGTTGAAAGTGTTTCGACTGGTTCACTAGAGTTGGATATTGCTTTAGGTGTTGGGGGTTTGCCAAAGGGTAGAATTATTGAAGTTTTTGGACCAGAGTCTTCAGGAAAAACAACATTAACACTTCATGCAATTGCTGAAACACAAAAAAGCGGTGGTGTTGCAGCCTTTGTAGATGCAGAACATGCTTTAGATCCTAAGTATGCTGCTAATATTGGTGTAGATATTGATAATCTAATTGTGTCACAACCAGATACTGGAGAACAAGCATTAGAAATTGTAGACGCATTGGTTAGAAGTGGTGCAATTGATTTAATTGTTATCGACTCTGTGGCAGCTTTAGTACCAAAGGCTGAAATTAGTGGTGAAATGGGCGATAGTCACATGGGGCTTCAAGCAAGATTAATGTCTCAGGCTTTAAGAAAATTAGCAGGTATTTCCAAGAAAGCTGGTACTTCAATTATTTTTATCAATCAATTACGTATGAAAATTGGTATTGTATTTGGAAATCCTGAAACAACATCTGGTGGTAGAGCATTAAAATTTTATTCTTCAGTACGATTAGATATTCGTAGAAAAGACAGTATAAAAGATAACAAGGATATTATTGGGAATAAAACACGTGTGAAAGTTGTAAAAAACAAAGTAGCGCCACCTTTTAAAGAAGCTTACTTTGATATTATGTATGGTGAAGGCATTTCAAAAGAAGGTAGTGTATTATCTGCAGGATTAAATGCTGAAGTAGTTGATCGGGCAGGTTCTTGGTACAGTTATGGTGACATTAAATTAGGTCAAGGGCAAGAAAATTCAAAGGAATTCTTAAAAGAAAATGAAGATATTATGAATGAAATAGAATATAAAGTACGAATGATGCATAAATTACCTGTTGATCGATTAGTTGATTCAATTGATCCAAAAATTGTTGAAGAAATGACAGAAAAATATCGTAAAGAAGAGGAAGCTGAAGCAAAGGAAAAAGCTGATAAAAAACAAGCAAGCGCTGATAAAAAACAAGCAAGAGTAGATGCAAGAGAAAAATCATAAAAGTAGAAATAAATATAAAAATTGAGCCTTTATTTCATTGGCTCAATTTTTTTATGGTACAATTCTTTAATTTTTTTTGCAGTTTCGTCAAAGTCTTTTACATTGAATGTATCTAAGTAATCATATTTAGTTGAACGATGCAGATACATTGGATCGTAATAATTTTTCATGAGTTCTTTAGCAACGGTATGGTACTCACCATTTTTTAAAAGCTTAATAATTTCTTTTGCATCTTCATTACTCATATGTTTTTTCATGTATTCAACACCATTAATCAATTCCTTGACTGAATGTTCATCTGTGATGTATTCATTAACTAATAATTCTGATCGTATTTCAAGAGGTGTATCAATATAGATATGATAACCTTGTTTCATTCTAGAATGAATATAATTTGGGACGTAAACTCTTCCAATTTTTTTGCTTTCTGCTTCAACAAAAATGTAGTCAGACTGACGATTAACTAAAGTATGATAAATATTCGACTCAAATTGTTTCGTACTGTTACAATTGCCTAAGCCAACCCCACCTAATAAAGAACCTCTATGGTTAGCTGCTCCTTCAAGATCTAAAACATCTAGACCTAATGCCGCTAGTTTCTTTAATAAAATTGTTTTACCACTACCCGTTTTACCATGTAAAACAATGTAAGTGATTTCTTCATTTACTTTAGGTAGTTCCTTTCTAATAAATTTTCTGTAGGATTTATAACCACCTTTTAAGTAGTTAATATTAACACCAATACTATGCATCAAAAGTGCTAATGAAGTGCTTCTCATACCACCTTTATCACAAAAAAGTATAATATTTTTATCTGTTGAAAATTTTAGATCAAGTAATTGGTCATATAGTTTGGGTAATTTTTTTGAGACAATTGAAACGCCGAGTCGTTTGGCGTCATTACGAGGATCAATTTTGTATGTTTTGCCAACGGCTTCTCTTTCACTATCAGTAAATATAGGTATGTTCATTGCACCAGGAATTGTTTCAGTATTGAATTCACTTGGACTTCGAACATCTATAAAAAGATACTTATCTGGATCGATTTGATCATATTCTATCGGGAATAGCATATTTACTCCTTTATTTTTAAGAATTTATAATCTAACATGACAATTCTTATTATACATGAATTAGAAGTATTTTGCCATTTCTTTGATGGTTATTTCATCAATATCAAATGCAAATAATGGAATCTCATAAACTTTATTGATTTGCATTTCATAAATTGTATTAAGATGCTCTTTCTCTTGTTCTTTTTTGTTTTTCCAAAATTCATCAGTAGGATTTTCCGGTAATATCTTGTTAACAACTAGGTGATTAACAGGAATATCATATTTTTTTAAAACATTAATAGCTTTTTTTGTTTCCTCAATGGGCAATCTTTCTGCATTTAAAACAAACATGAAAGAAAGTTGTTTGTCATCAACCATTATTTTTCTTGCTTTTTCCATTGTCTCTTTTCTTTTTTCGAGAATGTCTAAAATAGGATCTTCAATTTTACCCTCGGTCTTTCTAGAAACATTATTTACCATATTCTTAAGCTTTAATGATTTTCTGCGCTTCTTCATTAAACTATTAATCCAAGCACCTAGAACTTCGGGTAATGTAAGTAACCGGACAGTATGACCAGTGGGCGCCGTATCAAAAATGATTAAATCGTAGTTTTTACTTTCTTCATTAATGAGTTGAATCATTTTGTCAAATAATGCAGATTCATGAGAACCTGGTGAAACACTAGCTGCATCTAATTGTTTTTTTAACTCTTCTAAAATCACTGGACTAAGAATTTTGGAAAGGTTATTGCGTATGGAAGAAATATATTTTTCGCTTTCTTTTTGCGCGTCAATTTCGTAAGCGAATAGATTGTGATCTAGTTCAGTTACTTTATCTCCAATTTTTTTATTAAATAAATCGGAGACAGAATGGGCTGGATCTGTTGAAACAAGCAAAACTTTTTTGCCTTTATTCGCATGATTGTAAGCAAAAGCAGAAGAGCAACTTGTTTTACCAACACCACCTTTGCCACCGAAAAAAATTATTTTATTCATAAAACTAATCCTCCTTTAAGGATCCATATCTAATTGGCCACCTTTTTTAGCCCATACTGATTTAGATTCATGCATTCGAAATTGCCATCCTTCTAATTCATCTTCTAAATAGGGTAATAATTCTAAGGCATAATAACTTGTTGGAATGTCTATGCCTAGTAAATCAGCAAAACATAAGATTAAGAATTCATCGTCTGTGTTATGAATATCACTTTGTAACATACCAATAGATTTTCCTTTTAAGTCTAAAGCACCTTCAAAAAAAAGACCAATGTCTTTCATAAAATTCTCTAATTTACCCATAATACCTCCCTTCATGTATCATTATATAATAAAAACTCTATAGATGCATCAAAGGATTGATACACTATAGAGTTTAAAAAAATTACATGAAATATCTTTTCTACTCTAATGGCTTGCCAGAAGTAAATGCTTTTCTTGCATGAGATATTAATACTAAAGCTAAAATAAACAATGCAACACCAAAGAATAAAAGTACATAATTCGTTAAGTTCGCCATAATTAATAACACTAATGCTGTTAAAGTTACAGCAAATAAGAAGAACATTGGATAAAGAGCCATTCGGTATGCTTTACCATTGTTTTTCATCCAAATAGTGATAGTTAATAATGCAATTGCTGCTAGTAGTTGGTTTGCAGAACCAAATAATGGCCATATTGCTAACCAACCTCTAAAGGCTAAAGCACCAGCAATAACTACTGTGATACCAGTTGATACAAAACGATTGCTTAGGATTGTCTCTTTTGTCTCACTAACAACCATTTCTTGGAATATAAATCTTGCAAGTCTTGTTGCAGTATCCAGTGTTGTTAATGCAAATGCACTGATTGCTAAGGCAGTAAAACTTTTACCTGTAGCAAAGGGCAAGCCAAAGGAAGTCATAAAAGTACCAATACCTTCTGCAAAAACATTTACTGGGCCACCACTGCTTAATAAATTACCTAATTTATCAGCGCCGATATAAGTTGCTGAGATTATTGCTAAAGTTGCTAAAACGCCTTCTATTAGCATTGCGCCATAACCAACAAGTTGAACATCTTTTTCTGTATTAATTTGCTTTGCAGTAGTACCTGAAGCAACTAATGAGTGAAATCCTGATACGGCGCCACAGGCAACTGTTACAAATAACATTGGGAATAAGTAATTGCCATTAACAGTAAAGCCTACAACAGCAGGTGCTTGAAGTTTTGGTCCCATGATTAAAATACCAACAAAACCTCCAATTAACATACCATATAATAAAAATGAATTTAAGTAATCTCTTGGCTGTAATAAAATCCAAACTGGGGTTACACTTGCTACAAAAATGTAACTAAGTAATAAAACCATCCATACGTTTTTAGATAATAATAATGGGAACTTTAATCCAATATAAATAGAAAGAACTAAAAGTGCTACTCCGATGATTGTACCTACCAATAAAGAAGCGCCACGTCTATAAACTAAAATACCGAATGCAACAGCAAGGGCAATAAAGAGTATAGAAGCAGTTGCAGCTGAAGGTGTTGAAGCGAATGTACTTGCTACAACGTTAGCAAAAGCAGCAATAACTAAAATAAGTGTTAGCCAAGCAAAAATAGCGAATAACTTTTTACCTTTTTCACCAATATTTTCACCAATAACTTCACCAATAGATTTTCCATCATGTCGTACAGATGCTAAAAGTGATCCCATATCATGTACGCCACCGAAAAATATTGATCCGATAACAATCCATAACATTACTGGTAGCCATCCGAAAATAGCTGCAGCGATAGGACCAATAATTGGTGCTGCACCAGCGATTGATGAAAAGTGATGACCTAATAAAACAGGTGCTTTTGCAGGAACATAATCGACACCATCGTTTAAACGATGGGCTGGTGTTTCTCTTGATGGATCCACACCCCATTTTTTTGCCAAATAACGGCCGTACGTTGCATAAGCGATGATAAACGAAATAACTGAAAATGATATTAGAAAAATTGCGTTCATATTTCCTCCTTCTTAAATATATAAATTAATGACCAATTAGGATAAGTATTTTTCCAACTCTTTTTTTGCAAAGGCATTAGTATAGCCTTTTTCTTTTTCTGGATCAATAACAATGAGTTGAGCATTTACCCATCCATCAAGGCCAAATCTGAAACTTTTATGAAATTTAAATTTTTCAATGGCATGAATTGTTTTTTTATCTAAAGGAAAAGTTGCTTCAATTAAAAAAGTCACTAAACTAGACATATGATCCTTTTTAATGGAAACGATTTCCTTAAGGTTATTCTGTAAAAAGACTTTTAGAGTATCAATATTAATTGAATTATTCTCTGTTTTCTTGTAAAAAATATATTCATTATTATTAAAAGAAGAATATTCAAAATCCTTTATTAGTAAATATTTTGCATTTTTTTGGGAATATGTTGCCATTAAATCAAAAGTATGTGATTCAATTGTGACTTCTTCCTCGATATCGTAATAGCGTTCTAATTTTTCAATTAGATTATTTTTATATTCTGACATAAAAAAACCCCTTTTCATATACAATTCCTTTAATTGCATTATATATGAAAAGAGGTTATTTTTGTTTTGTTTTATGGTGAATGGTAAAAATTTATGCTTGAATAGTAAAATTAAATGATTGACATAATTTCTTTAAATTTACTCGTCTTATAACGACTAATAGGAATTTCTAAATCGATATCAATAATTTTTACTTTATAAGTTGAATTAAACCATGGAATTATCTTTTCTACGTAATTAATATTAATAATATAAGATCGATGGGCTCTAAAAAACTCTTCCTCACAGAGATTTTCACTAAAATCATTCATAGAAGTATTCAACAAAAATTTACCTTTAGTTGTTTCAACTATAAGGGTACGGTCTTCAATATAGATTAATTTAATTTGATTCACTCGAATGGGAAAAACGGCACCATCTTTGCTGAGACTAATAATATTATCTTTAGAATTTTTAGTAACAAAGGCTTTTATTTTTTCTTTTTGTGAATGATCATGCTTAATTTCACAATTGATTCTTTTAATACATTTATTAAAGCGTACTTCATTAATGGGTTTTAAAATATAATCAATGGCATTTAATTCAAAGGCTTTAACAGCATATTCATCATATGCTGTTACAAAAACAATATGGGGCATGTTTTCAAAAGGACTATTAATAATTTTTTTGGCTGTTTCAATGCCATCAAGTCCAGTCATTGTAATATCAAGAAAAATGATATCGACAGTATTGTCTTTGAGAAAATCTAAAGCTTCAGGGCCGTTATCAAAATCTGATAAAATAGTATAATGGGTATTTTTAGTGATGTGGTGTTTAATTTCATCTCTTGCTGGTTTTTCATCATCAACGATAATACATTTAACCATTGTAACCTCCAATGCTATTAAAATCAGTAACCAAGGGTAAACTAATAGATACTTTAGTGCCAAGGTTTAATTTACTTTCTATGTCTATTGAAGCTTTCTCATGAAAAATCGTTTTAAGTCTTTTTTGAATATTATTAATTCCAACAGTGTTTGACCCAAATTGAGTGACTTCTTTAAGTTTATCTTCAGACATACCAACACCGTTATCGATAATTTCAATTAATAACTTATCATTTTTACTATTGATTAATAAATCTACTGTCCCGCCACTAATTTTTTTTAAAATACCATGTTTAATGGAATTCTCAATAATGGGCTGAATAATTAATGGTGGTACATAAATAGTCCCTTCAGTATTATTAGAAAAAGTAGAAATTAATTTATCGCCAAAACGAGCTTTTTCGATTTTATAATAAGCATTTACATGGTTAAGTTCTTTTTCAAGGGTAATTAAATCTTTTTCATTATTCATATTATGTCTAAAGTAATCACTTAAGTATATAAGTAATTCTCTTGCTTTTTCTTGATTAGTACGCGTTAAAGATACAATGGTATTAATTGCATTAAATAGAAAGTGTGGATTAATCTGTGCTTGAAGGGCATGTAATTCTGCCTTCATTCGAAGATTCTTTTGATAGTCTAAATTTGATAATTCTAGCTGTGTAGAAAAAATATTTCCTAATCCTTTTGCTAACTCAATGTCAGATTTAGTTGTTATTGATTTTTCGCCTTTATAAAGTTTTAATGTACCAATGATTCTTTCACCGACCAGTAAGGGAACAATAATTGTTTTTTCAAAAGGGCAGTCCTTGTTTTTATTAAGGGTATTGCTATTGATTTGAATACCAGTATTTTCTTTGAGAAAACTTTTTATGAAATTTTCATCTAAGTTCTGTCCAACGCTATAAAAGTCTTTCCCGATACCTGTATGAGCTAAAATTACTTGGTCATTGGTTATTGAAATGGCATCAAAATCTGTTGCATTAAAAATTGTTTCAGCAATATTTTGTGCAGAATCTTGGTCTAAATTTGCTCGTAAGTCACCAAGGGTTTTATCAGCTATAAGGAAGGTTTGATAAGAACGAAAGGCACCTTCTAGCTCGCTTACTTTTTTTATATTTTCAATGATATTAACAAAAATACCAATACCAATAGAATTCATGAAGATCATGGGAAAAGCAATGATTGAAACCAAATGCAAAGCATCAGAAAAAGGTTTTGCTATGAGTAATATAATGAGCATTTGAAGTACCTCTGCTACGATACCAACAGCAACTGCAAAAGTCACTTTATCTTGAGCTTTATAAAATTGAGTAGAAAGAAGACCTGCCAATAGACCTTCAATAGTTGTTGAGACACCGCAACTAATAGCAGTAAAACCATTAATATCTATAAGATAGCGATGAAGGCCTGCAATAGCGCCAGCAATGATACCAGTAATAGGGCCACCTATTAATCCGCCGACAGCTGCGCCGATGACTCGAGTATTGACAATGGCACCATCAAAGGAAATACCAGTATAAGTACCTATGATACTTAAAACAGCAAAAAATATGCCTAAAGTTATTTTTTTATTAAGTGATAAGTTACCATCGCTAATGATATTTTTTGAGATACTAGACTTTGAAAAAACAAAAGCAATCATTATTATAAAACCAACACGATAAACCAATTGAATAAATAAATCTAACATTAACAACTCCTTAATCATTCTTTAGTTTATTTTACCTATTATTAAAATAAAAAGCAATGAATAAAATATTAAACAAGAGAAAAGACACTCATTAATCCTTCGAGTGTCTCCATTTAGAGGGTGGATCTAGAGTTTACTAGTTAGCATCTTCATAGCATGCATTTATTTTTACATAGTCATAAGATAAATCGCATCCCCACGCTTTTGCAGAAAATTCACCCGTTTTCATTGAGATAAGAATATCAATAGCCTCATTGGCCATAATTTCTTCAGCAATTTTCGAGTCATAATCCTTTGGTGTACCATTTTCTAATATAATTATTTCTTGATTGTTACTCTTAAATTTTAAAGTGACTTGATCTGGGTCAAAATCTGTCCCTGAGTAACCTAAAGCACATAAAATTCGGCCCCAATTAATGTCTTCACCAAAAAAAGCAGCTTTTACAAGGTTTGAAGTGATTACTGATTTTGCTTGCTTTTTAGCATCTTCTAAACTGCTTGAGTCCGCGACACATGCAGTGATTAATTTAGTAGCACCTTCTCCATCTTTTACAACTTTTATAGCTAAGGCTTCAATGACCTCATAAAGGGCTTTTTTAAATGCTTCATAGCCGAGGCTATCCTTAGAACCAATTAGTTGATTACTTGCTGTATTATTTGATAAAACAACTAAACTATCATTTGTTGAAGTATCACCATCTACTGAGATCATATTAAAGGTTAAATCAGAAATTTCTTTTAGTAAGTCCTGTAAAATATCTTTTTTGATATTTATATTAGTTGTAACAAAAGCTAATGTTGTTGCCATATTTGGGTGAATCATACCTGAACCCTTAGCCATGCCATTAATTTTGATTGTAGAATCATCAATTACTACTTGATTAGAACATTTTTTTTCATACAAATCAGTAGTTAAGATGGCTGTTGGTACTAAGTTAAAGTGATCATAACTAATATCTTCAACGATTACTTGAATCCCATTGCTAATATTTTTCATAGGTAAGGGTTTACCAATAATTCCTGTAGAAGCAATTAAAATTTCATTTGGGCTAATATTTAGTTCCTTGGCAAGCTCATTACACATTTGCTTTGCATCTGACATGCCTTGACTGCCAGTGCAAGCATTGGCATTACCTGAATTAATAATGATTGCTTTAATTGGATTTTTAATGTTTTCTTTTGAAATTTTTACTGGCGCTGCACATGCCTTATTGAGAGTAAATACACCAGCTGCAGTACAAGCATCTTCAGAGTAAATCACACCTAAATCTAATTTCTTGAATTTAATTTTTGAGTGAATCCCATTACCTTTAAAACCCTCTATTTTTAATAAATTTTCTTTTATCATAATTATTCTCTCCTTTTAAAAAACTATAAGTAAAATAAATTGTTGTCGATACTTTCTTTTTCATCAATTTCTAGCATTAAGTTCATATTTTGTATTGCTTGTGAGGCTGCACCTTTCATTAGATTATCAATGCAGGAATATAAAATAAGTCTTTTATTTTTTGAATCTAAGGTATAACTTATATCACAATAATTTGTTCTTTGTACTTGATTAACTTTCGGTATTTCATTACATATTCTGATAAAATATTCATCTTCATAATATTTTTTAAGTAATGATTGAATGGCATCAGCAGTAATATTTTGTTCTAGTTGACAATAAATTGTTGAAAAAATCCCTCTAATAGAAGGGACAATATGTGGACTAAACAAGACATCGGCATTCAGTAAATGCCCTTGTATTTCCGGTTGATGCCTATGGGTTCCTGTATTGTATGCGTAAACATTATTAACGGATTCAGTAAAAAGAAAATTAATGTTCTCTTTTCTTCCAGTACCACTGAGGCCTGATTTAGAATCAATAATAATATTTTTACGACTGATCACTTTTTCTTTGATTAATGGGTATAGCGGTAAAATTGCACTTGTTGGATAGCATCCAGGATTGGCAACGTATTGGCTTTCAATAATTTGTTGTCTATACAATTCTGGTAAACCATAAGTAAATTTTTTTAATTGATCTTTTAAAATATGTTTTGTTTCATAATATTTTTCATAGGTTTGTTCATCATCGAATCGAAAATCTCCTGAAAGATCAATTATTTTGACATCTGCATTAATTGCTATTATTTTCTTTGCAATAGTCATACTAACAGTATGGGGTAATGCTAAGAAAACTAAATCGACAGCATGTATTTGTTCTAAAGCTTTTTCTGTTGATACCAATGTAAGATCTAATTCTCCTTTAAATTGCCTATAGATTGAAGACAATTTTTCATTTGCATACCTATTTGAAGCAGCAAACCTTATTTCTATGGATTGGTGCCTATTGAGTAAGTTAATTAATTGTAATCCAGCATAACCAGTTGTGCCAAATATTCCGATTTTTTTCATGTAATCACTCCTTATATTTCGAATAATTATACAGTAAATGTAATTATAATGCAAGAAAAACCTATTTTTATTGCATTTATATCGGAAAGTGTGTATAATTATGTAAAATATGGAGGTGGCTATGAAAAAGAATACTAGAAAAGTTAAGAATATACTAGAAGCTTTACCCTACATGGAAAAGTTTAGAAATAAGATTTTTGTTTTTAAATTTGGTGGGAGTATGATCAATGATGAGTATAAAAGGCAATTATTTATTAATGATATTATTTTACTTAAACATTTAAATATGAAAGTGGTTTTAATTCACGGTGGTGGGAAGCATATATCGAAAAGATTAGATGAAAAGGGTATTAAAGGAGAATTTCATAAAGGTTATCGTATAACAAATAATGAGGCCATGGCAGAAGTAGAAATGGTACTATCCGGTAATATTAATAAGACTTTGACTTTAAATTTTGTAAATAAAGGGATTGATGCCGTTGGTTTAACGGGTAAAGATGCTGGACTAATAAAGGCTAAACAGAAAGTCATTGATAAGCATGTAGATATTGGAAATGTAGGAGATATTATTGATATCAATGCTAACTTTTTACATATGCTACTGGATCAATATTATTTACCTATTATTTCTCCCATTGGTTATGATGACCATGGCAGAACTTACAATATTAATGCCGATGATGTAGCAAGTGAAATAGCTATTGCATTAAATGCTGAAAAACTGTTTTTAATAAGTGATGTGGAAGGTTTATACAAAGACTTTAATGATAAAAATTCATTTATTTCTGTGCTTACTTTAGAAGAAGGCAAAGCATTAGTAAATGGAGGCATAATAAAAGGCGGTATGTTACCGAAATTAAAATCATGTATTAATGCAGTAGATCGCGGGGTTAAAGCTGCTCATATTGTTGATGGCAGATTGGAACACGCAGTATTATTAGAGATTTTTACAGATTCAGGTGTTGGGACACTATTGAAAGGAGAAAATTATGACACTGATGAAAACATATAAACGATTTGATTTAAATTTTGTTAAGGGAAATGGTGTTTATCTATATGAAAAAAATGGTGATAAATATTTAGATTTTGTTGCAGGAATAGCGGTTAATGTATTAGGCCATTCCAATGAAAAAATAGTAAAGGCTATTAAGGATCAAAGTGAGAAATTACTTCACATTTCTAATCTCTATTATGATGATCATCAGATTAACTTAAGTAAAAAACTTATAGAATTATCTGATCATCAATCCGTTTTCTTTTGTAATTCAGGAACAGAGGCAATTGAAGGCGCATTAAAGATTGCTAGAAAATACGGCTTAAAAAAAGGGAAAAATAAAATACTTTATTTTGACAATGCTTTTCATGGCAGAACCTTAGGGGCTTTATCAGTTACAAGTAATGAAAAATATAAGAAAAGTTTTAAACCATTAGTACCCAATGTTGAAAAAGTAAAATTAAATAGCGAAAAAGACTTTTTAGAAAAATTTGATGAAAGTGTTTGTGCTGTTATTATTGAACCCATTCAAGGTGAAGGGGGTATCAATCCAGTTGACCAGGATTTTCTTCAATTGATTAGAGATGAAACTGCTATGAATGATGCTTTGTTAATTTTCGATGAAGTCCAAGCAGGCATTGGCCGAACAGGTACATTTTTTGCTTACCAAGGTTTTGATGTAATACCGGATGTTATTGCTTTAGCAAAAGGACTCGGTGGTGGTGTCCCAATCGGTGCATTTATTGCGAATGAAAAAGCAGATGTGTTAAGTTACGGAGATCATGGTTGTACATTTGGGGGCAATCCACTAGTTACTGCTGTTTCAAATGTAGTTGTAGATGAGGTTTCTAAGCAAGATTTTTTACAACAAGTGACTGAAAAAGGCAATTATTTAAAAATAAAATTAAATGATCTTATGAAAAATTCTAATATTATTACTCAAGTAAAAGGTAAAGGATTAATGATTGGTGTTGATTTTGAAATTGATCCAAAAATTATTGTAAAATTAGCCCTTGAAGAAAAATTACTAATTATAAATGCTGGTGTGAATACCATTCGATTGGTGCCAGCCTTGAATGTATCCTATAAAGAGATTGATGCTTTTATCTATTTATTTGGAAAAGTTGTTAAAAAAGCCGAAAAACTATAAAACTTGAAGATGTCTTATCATAATTTTGATAAGGCATTTTTTCTGTGAAATGAATTGTTCTATTCCTTGATAAAAAATGGAAAAGCGTATATAATAGACGTTAGTTGTGTATTAAGGA
>Ga0306868_1000466_pt1 | contig 26613 bp, 21 predicted proteins | sample AntRauTorckE6832_FD_190411 | JGI IMG/M metagenome (GOLD analysis project Ga0306868, IMG submission 190411) | Saline lake microbial communities from Rauer Islands, Antarctica - Metagenome Torckler E6 #832 (v2) (version 2) | ecosystem: Environmental > Aquatic > Non-marine Saline and Alkaline >... | reverse complement strand
AACCAGAAAAGCTGCGATTAAAGTCCAGACTGTGTCAATTGCAATTGCATTGGCTGCTGCCTGATCATTCTGGGCAAAAGCCATCCCACTAAATAAAATCACCAGCACTAAACTCATCAAAATAACTTTCAAATATTCACTACTTATTACTCTACTACTCATAATAATTTCCTCCTCGTGTTAGGTATATGTTAACTATGAGTAGATTATATATATAGCTGTCATAAAAAGCAAGGCTTTTGCAGTTTATATAACGGTATACAGTGATTCAATTAAAAATCAGGAATTGCCGGCAGTTCTAATTTATGCTGGTTGGCAGCAGAAATCGCTTCTACTCTGGCAGCTGTGTCTGGATCAGCTTCTCCATTAACAATGTAATAGTCAATCTCTCTGTAGCTTAAACCTATTTCATCTTCATCACTCTGACCATCCCAGAGACCAGCAGAAGGAGCTTTGGTAATTATTTTCTGATCTATCTTCATTTCTCTGGCCAGTCCTCGAACCTCAAGTTTAACCAAATTTCCTAAAGGAGCAATATCAATACCCCCATCACCAAACTTAGTAAAATAGCCTAATTTAAGCTCACTGCGGTTATCAGTTCCCACAACCAGATAATTATTTAAATTTGCATAATAATAGAGTAGAGTCATTCTGAGTCTGGGTTTCATATTGGCCAGTGCCAGTTTTTGACTTTGATCGGCATTAGAAAGTTTTTTAGCATCTTCAATTTGATTTAAAGCTGCTTCCGGATCATCATTATCTATGGTAGTTAAAAATTGATTATAAATATCTCCAAGATCTATATCCTTATATTTAATGCCAAATTTTTCTGCATGTTTAATTGCATCAATCCTGTCTTCCGGACTGCTCTGGCAGGGCATAATGACTCCCAGTGTATTTTCTGGGAAAGCTTTCTGACAGAGAAGAGAGGTAACTGAAGAATCGATTCCGCCTGATAGGCCGATTACTGCTCCCTGACAGCCGGCATCATTAACTTTTTCTTTGATCCAGTTAATTAAATTATTTTCTATTTCCTCATAATTTCTATCTAACATTTTTACACCTCATTATTAATTTAATTTATTTTGAAAAATATTTTAAAGAGTAAAAGTCTATTATAAAAGCATTAGCCTCCCAGTAAATATTCAACTGGGAGGCTTCAAATTATAGGGGAGTTAATTCTTTTAGCTTTTAACTTCTTAAAAAGTTGTCAGATATTTATCTAGTTCCCACTGACTGACCTGAGTTCTGTAGTCATCCCATTCAGATCTTTTAGCTGCTACAAAGTGTTCCATTAAATGTTCACCTAATGCACTTTTAATAATCTCATCTTCCAGTAATAAATCTACAGCATCATTAATATTGCCAGGAAGGCTTTCAATATCAAGTTCATTTTTGCGTTCTAATGACATTTCATAAATGTTTTCTAATACTTCTTTTGGAGGCTCAATTTCATTTTTAATTCCGTCAAGACCTGCTTTTAACATCACTGCAATTGCCAGATAAGGGTTAGCAGTTGGATCAGGGTTTCTCAATTCAACTCTGGTTCCATTACCGCGAGCAGCAGGAATTCTAATTAGAGCACTTCTATTAGCACTTGACCAGGAAAGATATACTGGAGCTTCATAACCTGGAACTAAACGCTTATAGGAGTTGATAGAAGGGTTAGTAATAGCAGCCATTGCTCTGGCATGCTTTAATAGTCCACCAATATAATGATAACCAGTTTTACTTAAACCTAGACGGTCACTTTCATCATAAAATGCGTTTTTTCCATCTTTAAATAAGGACTGGTGAACATGCATTCCAGAACCATTTTCTCCAAAGATAGGTTTTGGCATAAAGGTTGCATGTAATCCGTGTTCATGGGCAATTGCCTTTGTCACAAATTTAAAGGTTGCAATATTATCAGCTGTTTTTAAAGCAGGGGCATATTTAAAGTCAATTTCGTGTTGACCCGGAGCTACCTCATGGTGAGAAGCCTCAACTTCAAATCCCATTTCTTCTAAAGCTAAAACAATACTTCTCCGAGCGTTAATACCTTTATCAATTGGACCTAAATCGAAATAACCGCCATTATCATGAGTCTTTGTAGTTGCATCTCCATTTTCATCTAACTGGAATAAGAAAAATTCAGGTTCAGGACCAACATTCATTTCAAAACCCATTTCTTCAGCTTCTTCTAATGCTTTTTTTAGAACATTACGAGGACCACCGGAGAAAGGTTTGCCATCTGGAGTATAAACATCACAGATCAAGCGAGCAACTGCTCCACCTTCTTCAGGGCGCCAGGGGAAAATAGTAAAAGTATCATAATCCGGTCTTAAATACATATCAGATTCTTGAATTCTGGTAAAACCATCAATTGAAGAACCATCAAACATAATTTTGTTATCCAGAGCTTCTTCCAATTGTTTAGCTGTGATTGCAACATTTTTTACTATTCCCAGAATATCAGTAAACTGCATTCTGATAAACTTAACATTCTTCTCCTCTGCCATCTTCAAAATATCTTCTTTGCTGTACTTTGACATCAAAATCACTCTCCTAAAGTTAAATTTTCATTTTTTAATTTCTGACTTCAGTATAATTTCTTTTTTAACTTTCGTCAATAGAGTCAAAATTAGCTGAAAAACCCTCGCCAAGGCTGATATATAGGAGCTTATTTAGCAATTAGGCTTAAATTATCAATTTTTAAATACCTGTATACAGATATAATAATTACTGAATCTGATTCTTGACAATTTTCAAATAATAATATATAATATACAAAATAAAGACTATAAAAGTTATGAGAGGGAGGAAAATAATTTTTAGTGATTACAGAGAATCGGGAGCGCTGAGAACCGAGATCTAAAGAAATTATTTTTGTAGCCCTTGAACTGCAGTATTGAATAAAGTAGGTGCTGCCGGCAATCCGAACTTAGGAGATGCATCCGTTATCATATGCAGAAGTATAGATGATTTTTTGATCATCAGTACTTAAGAGGCTGTTTAAACAGCAAAGGTGGGTGGTACCGCGTGAGAGAACTCTCGTCCCTATTAATAGCTAGGCTATTAGTTGAGACGAGGGTTTTTTCTTTATTTATTATTTATAAAAAAATTATTTTAACTTAAGGAGTGAGCAGTATGAGTAGTAAGCAAACAAAAGAAATTAGTGGAGCAGAGATATTTGTAAAATCATTAGAGGCAGAGGGAGTAGATACAGTTTTTGGTTATATAGGTGCAAAAGTTATTGATATTTATGATAAACTTTATGATTCAAAAATCAGGCATATTATGCCTCATCATGAGCAGGGTGGAGTTCACGCAGCAGATGGTTATGCTCGTTCAAGCGGTAAGACTGGAGTTTGTATTGCAACTTCTGGACCTGGCGCTGCGAATATGGTTACTGCACTGGCTACAGCTAATATGGATTCAGTGCCTCTGGTAGCATTTACCGGCCAGGTTCCAAATACCATGATTGGTACTGATGGTTTTCAGGAGGCTGATATTAAAGGAATCACTATGCCAATCACAAAAAATAATTATATTGTAAATGATGTTAAAGATTTATCCAGAATAATCAAAGAAGCTTTTCACATTGCTTCAACCGGACGGCCTGGTCCTGTAGTAGTGGATATTCCTTCTAATATTTTAAAAGATATGGCAGTTTTTAATTATCCAGATACAGTTGATTTACCAGGCTACCGCCCCAATTATAAGGGTAATAAACTGCAGCTTAAAAGGGCAGCAGAAATAATCAATGACTCTGCCAAGCCAATTATTTATGCTGGTGGAGGCTCAATAATATCCGGAGCAGATAAAGAAATAGCGGAGCTGGCAGCAAAAGCAGAAATACCGGTGACAACTACTTTAAATGGTATTGGTGTTTTTGATGAAAACAACTATCTTTCTCTGGGAATGCTGGGAATGCACGGTACAACTCAAGCTAATCTGGCCATTACCAATGCTGACTGCATTATTGCGCTGGGAGCTCGTTTTGATGACCGAGTAACTGGAAAATTGGAGGATTTTGCGGTAAATGCAGATGTTATTCATATAGATATTGATCCAGCAGAAATATCTAAAATAATTGAGACCAAAGTTCCAATTACAGCTGATGTTAAAATGGCTTTAGAAGAATTAATACCTAAAATAAAGGAAGTTAAAAGACCTGCCTGGATAAATGAAATTGAAGAGTGGAAAAAAATTGACGAAAAAGCTGATCCAGAAAAAAGCAAAAAATTACTTCCTTCGGAAATTATAGAAACTCTTTATGATTTAACCGCCGGGGAAGCAATTATTACAGCAGGTGTTGGACAGCATCAAATGTGGGCTGCCCAGTATTATAAGTATTCTAAGCCCAGAACATTTATCAGTTCAGGTGGTTTAGGTACTATGGGTTATGGTTTTCCAGCTGCCATTGGAGCTAAAATTGCTAATCCTGAAAAAGAAGTTTTTGCCCTTGTTGGAGACGGCAGTTTTCAGATGAATATCCAGGAGCTGGCTACTGCAGCTAAAAACAAAGTGCCAGTAAAGATTATTTTATTTAATAATCAGTATCTGGGAATGGTAAGGCAGTGGCAGGAGCTGTTCTATGACAAACGCTATTCTGCAACCTGCCTCAGACGTCAGGCTGGCTGTCCCCCTAAGTGTTCTGGACCAAATGAGAACTGTCCTGAGATTATACCAGATTTTATTCAGGTGGCAAAGGGTTATGGCATCAAAGGAGAGACAATTACTGAGCGTCAAGATATCAAATCAGCTTTAGAAAATGCTATCAAAGCAGATGCACCATATATCCTTAATTTTATGATTGAAGAAGAAGAAAATGTATTCCCTATGGTTTCGGCCGGGGGAAGTTTGAAAGATATGATTTTAAGAAAAGATAATCAAAAAAATTCAAAATAAATTAGGAGGCAAAATAATGCCAGATATGTTGGTTAAGTTATATGAGCTGCCTGAGTGGCAGCAGCATGAAAAAGATTTATTAAAAAAGGGGATAAAAATTAGAAGGGCTATCCCACCAGAAAAAGCAAAAGTTTTAGAATGGATTGAAGCTAATTTTCAAAAAGCTTGGAGATCAGAAGCTGATGTTGCTTTTTCTAAATCTCCTTTAAATATCTTTATTGCCTATCAGGATGATCAAATTTTAGGTTTTGCCTGTTATGACACTACAGCTAAAGGCTTTTTTGGTCCGACTGGTGTCAGTGAAAAAGCAAGAGGAAAGGGAATAGGTACAGTTTTATTGTTAAGATCGCTGGCTGCCTTAAAAGAAAGCGGCTATGCTTATGCAGTAATTGGAGGGGCTGGCCCGGTAGAATATTATAAAAAGGTATGTAAGGCAGTAGTTATTGAAGATAGTGAAGACAGTATTTATCAGGATATGTTTGTTTAATATATTATAATTGCTCTGCAGATAATAACCACTCATTTAACTAACTAAAAAATATTATAAAAGAATTATCACAAAAATATCAAAAAAACATTCCCTTATTTTATTGCATAATTGGCTAAAAAGGAATACTATAAAATTAGAAGAATTGTTTTAGTCTGGAGGGAAAGATATTGAATCTTTTAGCATATATGAGTGGAAAGAAAAAAAGAATATTTTTCTTGATGTTATTTGCTTTTTTAGTAAAATATAATTATTTTAGCTGGTATATATTACAATCTGTATCAATAATTACTTTAATCACTAAAAATTTAATATTGATTTTATTTTTATTATTAATTGCCGATTCATTATTTAAATCAAATAAAAGAATATATTTTACTTTTGTAGTTTATCTATTCTTTACCCTATTCTTTTTTGCAAATCTCTGGTATAACAAGTATTTTGGCAATTACCTGAGTGTAGCAGATATGACAATGGGCCAGGGAATAAGACCGATTAAAGTTTTATTTAGACAGCTTACAGGCTGGATTGATCTACTCTTTGTTTTTGAATTTCCAGTTTTGATTTATTTAATATTCTTTTCAGGCTCATTTAAAGAAAAAAGTATCTCGATTTTTAATAATAGTGATTATAGAAAAAATAAAATAATAGTTTTTCTTCTGGTTATTATTCTGCTGGGGGGGCATATTATTTATGCAGGTAATTTTTATGCTGTTGATGATTTTTTTGCATTATATGAACACAGTACACCTGCATTTGTAAGTGTTTATGGAATAACTCCTCTCTATTTTGCCGAGTTTTACAGTATGCAGACTCAGAAAAAAGAAGCGGTGAAGCTGGCTGATGAGCCAGAAATTGTTGGAGAAGAAGAGTTAAGCCGTGATCATCATATAAAAGGTGTTGAGAATATCATTGTGATTCAATTAGAATCTTTTGATCATAAAATAATTGGACGAGGACACAATGGAAAAGAAATAACACCATTTTTAAATGAAATCAAATCAAATTCATTATATTTTAATAATATTTATGCTCAGCATGTTAATGGCAGTTTTGATGCAGAATTTTCATTTTTAACCTCACTTTATCCAATTAATAAAAATTATGTTTTTAAAACTAATGATATGACTGAGTTTAATTCCTTAGTTAAAATCTTAAAAGAGAGAGGTTATGAGATACTTGGATTTCACGGGAATCAAGGAGAATTTTTTTATCGAGATAAGGGATATCCAGAAATGGGATTTGACCAATTTTACAGCAGAGATTATTTTTCAGTTGAAGAAGCTAAAGTTGGTTTAGATACTTATTTAGGTATTAATGATTATGATTTTTTTGAGCAGTCACTGCAGTATTTAGAAAAAGCCAGCAGTCCTTTCTTTGCCTTTTATATAACAGTTACCAGCCACACTCCCTTTGATTTTTATCCAGAGGAATATAGTGTAAAAGAATTTGATGATTTGAAACCTACAATTGTTAGAGATTATTTTAACTCAGTTCATTTTACAGACCAGTCATTAAAGATGTTCTTTGATGGTCTAAAAGAAAAAGGTATGTTTGAGGATACACTCTTTGTTTTATATGCTGACCACACTGCCGATATTCATAAAGAAAGTTATAATTCTGGTGGTGAATTCACCATGGAACAAAATTTAAAAGAACCGGGTAATATTCCACTAATGATTTATCATCCTGAGATTAAAGAACAGACAATAAGCAAGACAGGAACCCAGACTGATATTGCGCCTACTATTTTTGATGTTTTAGGAGATGATAAAAAGCCCGAAGGTTTTCTGGGGGTATCTTTATTAAAAAAAGAAGATAATCCTGTTTTATTTCTGCACGAAATGCCGCAGATTCTCTATCATAATAACTTATTTGTCCGAATGCCTCAGGGATCAGAAGCGGAGACAGAATTTAGACGGATTGGTTATAAATATGAAAGTCAAAAAGAAAACGAGGTACCAGAATTAGAAAAAGAAAGAATGGTTAATATTATCAATTATATGCAGGAGCTTATGAAAAAAAATATAACTCAGGAAGAATAAATTAATTTAGCTTCAGAGGAGGCCTAATCATGAAAAGATTTTTAAAGAATGCCTCAATCTATATTTTATTAATGATTTTAATTGCTGCAGTTATTTTTTCTCTTAATTATTTTTATGGAGAAAAAATATCCCAAGATTTAGAAACTGATATTAGACAGTCAGCAGCAGAAAATGATTATCAAATCCGTTTTATCGAAATTGATACTAATCCACTGCTGAAAACGATGAATGTTATTAATCTAAATTTAACAAAAGCTGATCAATTTAATTTAATTGTTAATCAGGCAGAAATAAATTTTAGCTGGCAGCAGATAATAAACTATTTTAGAAACGGCAGTTTCCAATTTGACAAAAACTTTAAGAGCCAGATTATGCAAATTAATTATTCAAATCTGCAGGATAATTATCAGCTGAACTTTAGCGAGGCTGAGCTAAATTATCAGGGTGATTTTGAACTGCAGGAATTAAATGATCCAGAGGCTTTTTTAGCAGAGAATCACAGTTTGGATTTTAAGACAGAAGAATTGAAATATGATTTCCCCTATTACAGAAGTTATGGTTTAAATAGCGAAAACTGGAATCGTTTATCTACATTCAATAATTTTAATTTAAAAGCTGATTATACAAAAGAAAATAAAAATCTAATTATTGATCAATTTAATTTAAAAGGAGAATTACTGACAATTATTTTTGATCTGGAATCAGAGCTTGAATATTTAGATGATAAAGATGAAAAAATAGTTTTTTTAGATCCTAAGAACAGCTTTGATTTTCTTCTCTTAGGAGAAGAGCTGGAATTCGAAGAAAATTCATTTTTTGAGGACCTGTCATTTAAACAGCTTGATTTCAATGGTAATTTGGATTTAGTTTTAGAAGATCAATATTACAGTGCAAACCAGGCTGATTTTGATTTAAATCTATCTGACTTTAAGCTGCTTTTATCTGAAGAATTAAGCCTGCAGTTAAATCAAAATACTTTCGGTATTTTAGCTCAAGATAAACAGTTTGAATTAGCAGTTGACTCTTTTTCCTATGAGCAGCAGTATAATAAGCCAAATGGAACAAGCAGTGCAGACTTAAAATCATCTATAGTTGACGGCAGTTTAATGGCAGAAATCAACTACAGTGAGGAAATACCCTATCTAAGTAATGCTAAATTACGCTATAAACCTAAAACTCAAACTGCAGAGCAGTTAAATTCTTTTTTACAGCTGATTTTAGGACGGAGCTTTGAGAGAGATGATGAGGATTATTTTGTGGTTGAAGTCTGGGGATCTATTAATGACTTAAATTACGAGTAAATTAAGTGAATTGAAAGATTATAGAGCTTTATTTAGCTGCTGAAAATAATTTTTTTGAACAATTTCCTTTACAAGCGGTTTTTGGCATGCTAAAATTAGAATAGTAAAAAAATTAAATATAACTAACGAGGATGGGTGAAATTCCCTACCGGTGGTCATAGTCCACAAGTCCTTTTGGGATTGATCTGATGAAATGCAGAACCGACAGTAAAGTCTGGAAGGGAGTTAGATTGATTAATTAATACTTTATCTTTTGGTAACATATTGTTATGTAAATTAGATAGAGTTAAGTTATCAAATATGAAATTAATCACTTGGATTATATAAGTCCTTCCATTCTTTGGAGGGGCTTTTTCTATTTTATAGATTAAATTTTTTAAGACAATTAATCTGGAGGTATCTGATGAAAAATTATTCTATTGATGATCAAAAATATATGGCAAGAGCTTTAAAACTGGCTCAATTAGGTGAAGGAGCTACCTCTCCTAATCCAATGGTTGGAGCAGTTGTAGTTAATCAGGGCGAAATTGTTGGAAAAGGCTATCATCAGCAGTATGGTGGTCCACATGCAGAAGTATTTGCTTTAGATAAAGCGGGAGAAAAAGCTGAAGGAGCAGATCTCTATGTGACTCTGGAACCCTGCAGCCATTACGGTAAAACTCCACCCTGTGCTAAAAAAGTTATTGATTCTGGAATCAAAAGAGTTGTAGTATCAATGGTTGATCCCAATCCAGAAGTTGCCGGTCGGGGAATTGAAATGCTCAGAGAGGCAGGAATAAAAGTAGAATTAGGTCTTTTTGAAGAAGAGTCTAAGGAAGTTAATGAAGTCTTTTTGAAATATATTCAGAGTCAATATCCATTTATCTATTTGAAAAAAGCACAAACTCTTGATGGTTATATAGCTACTAAAAGTGGTGATTCAAAATGGATTACAAATTCTAAAGCCAGAAATGAAGGCCACAAATTACGACATAAAGCAGATGCAATTATGGTTGGGATTGGAACTGTTTTAGCTGACAATCCTTCTCTAACTGCCAGATTGAATAATCAGGAGGGAATTGATCCATTAAGGATTATTCTAGATCCACTATTGGAGATACCGCTTAGCGCAAAAATAATTAATCAGGAATCTGAAGCTTCGACTTTAATCATTACAGCAGATGAATTTCCGGCAGTTGCTGCAGCTGAGGCTGAAGCCAAAAAGAAGAAATTAAAGCAGCTTGATCAGGTAGAAGTTTTAACTTTTACGGTAAATAAAGATAACTATTTTGAGATCAAAGAGATTCTTAAAACTTTAAGAAATCGCAAAATAAGCAGTATCTTAATTGAAGGGGGCGCCAAATTAAGCCACACATTTTTAAAAGAAAATTTAGTAGATAAATATTATTATTTTATTGCACCTAAAATTTTTGGAGGTAGTGATGGAACTGCAGCTTTTTGTGGCCCAGGACCGGAGCTGATGTCAGATGCAGTTGATTTAAAAATCATTGAGCAGATAAATCTTGATGATAATATTTTATTAATTGCAGAAAATAAGGAATAATTAATTTATCAGATCTTAATTAATTGTCTTGGAGGTGAAAATAAATGTTTACAGGTATAGTTCAGGAGCAGGGTAAATTTTTAAGGAAATTTAAAGGAAATAAAAAATATCAGTTAGAAATAGAAGCAGAAAAAGTTTTGAAAAACACAAAAAAAGGTGACAGCATAGCAGTGAATGGTGTTTGTTTGACAGTAGTTGACTTTGGAAAAAATTATTTTAGGGCTGATGTAATGCCGGAAACCCTCAAGGCAACAAATTTAGGAGATTTGGAAAGAGGCTCAGTTCTAAATTTAGAGCAGTCACTGCGGCCTGATGATTTTATTGGAGGGCATTTTGTAACCGGTCATGTTGATAGTACAGCTGTGGTGAAGAATATAAAGACTCAGGATAATGCAAAGCTGATCAAGATGGAAGTAGATTCTGAAACAGAAAAATTCATTGTTGATAAGGGATCAGTTGCTGTAAATGGAGTCAGCCTGACGGTGATGAACATAGCAAATGGAATCTTAGCTATTTCTTTAATTCCGGAAACCTGGTCAGAAACTAATTTAGCTGATTTAGCTGCAGGAGATAGAGTTAATATTGAAACAGATATGCTGGGTAAGTATGTCTATAAGATGCTTAATAACTTAAATCAAAGTAAAGAAGAAAGCAAAATATCTAAAAGCTTTTTAGCTGAAAATGGTTTTATCTAAAAACAGCAAAGACAGTAAAAGATTAATATGAATTTAGTATTTTAGCAGCAGATTTTAAATTGAATTTTAAGATATAATTTTTAATAATTTGAAAGGAGAATTTAAATGGACAAAATTGAAGATGCGATTTCTGATATTAAAAATGGAAAAATGGTAGTTGTGGTTGATGACGAAGATAGAGAAAATGAGGGAGACCTTTTAATGGCTGCTGAAAAGGCAGACTCTAAAGCAATAAATTTTATGATTACTGAAGCCCGGGGCCTGGTCTGTACTCCGATGGAAAAAGAGGATATATATAAACTTGAATTACCTTTAATGGTAGAAAACAATACTGAAACACATGGTACTGCTTTTACGGTATCAGTTGATCATAAGGAAGTAACTACCGGAATCTCTGCTCAGGAGAGAGCACTAACAATTCAAAAATTAGTAGATCAGGATTCAAAGCCAGCTGATTTTATGCGTCCAGGACATGTATTTCCCCTGATAGCAAAAAAGGGTGGTGTATTAAGAAGAGCCGGTCACACAGAAGCTGCAGTAGATTTAGCCAGACTTGCTGGATTAAAACCTGCTGGTGTAATTTGTGAAGTGATTAAAGAAGATGGAGAAATGGCAAGACTTCCTTATTTAAAAGAATTTTCCAGAGAACATGACTTAAAATTAGTTTCTATTGCAGATTTAATTAAATACAGAAAGAAAAAAGATAAACTTGTTCATTTAGCTGCTGAGGCTGAACTGCCGACTGAATATGGCGAATTTAAAATAAAAGTTTTTACTACCAGTATAGATGACAAAGAACACATCGCAATTATCAAGGGAGATGTCGAAGGTAAAGAGAATGTTCTGGTCAGGGTTCATTCTCAGTGTATTACTGGTGATATTTTTGCCTCGAAACGCTGTGACTGTGGAGAACAGCTGGCTGCTTCACTGCAGCTGATAGAGAATAAGGGATCTGGGGTAGTTTTATATATGCGCCAGGAAGGAAGAGGTATCGGACTTGCTAATAAAATAAAAGCTTATAGTCTTCAGGATCAGGGAATGGATACAGTTGAAGCAAATGTGGCCCTTGGTTTTGATCCAGATTTAAGAGATTATGGAATTGGTGCTCAAATATTATCTGAGCTCGGCTTAACTACAATTCATTTATTGACCAATAACCCCACTAAAATTGTTGGCTTAGAAGGTTATGGTCTTAAAGTAACAGAAAGAGTGCCCTTAGAAATAGATCCCAATAAAGAAAATGAATTTTATTTAAAGATTAAAAAAGATAAAATGGGCCACCTGCTGGATCTATAGGTAGTATCAGGTACCAAAATCGTTTTCGTGTTCCAGGTATAAAAGAAATATATCACAAATTATAAAAAGGAGATTGATATCAATGAAAAAATATGAAGGGAATTTAAATGCAGAGGGAATGAAGGCTGTAGTTGTTGTTGGTCGTTTTAATGAGTTTATTTCTGGTAAATTATTAGAAGGTGCAATTGATGGCCTAAAAAGACATGGAATGGCAGAAGAAGATATTGACATTGCCTGGGTTCCAGGTTCATTTGAAATTCCATTGACTGCGAAAAAATTAGCAGCAAAAAATGAATATGATGGTGTAATTGCTCTGGGTGCAGTAATTAGAGGTGAAACACCTCATTTTGATTATGTATCAGCTGAAGTTTCTAAAGGTGTTGCTAAAGCAGGATTGGATACTGAAAAACCAGTAATTTTTGGAGTTTTAACAACTGATACTATTGAGCAGGCTATTTCTAGAGCTGGAACAAAATCTGGAAACAAAGGTTATGATGCAGCAGTATCATTTATTGAAATGGTTAATTTATTTAAAGAAATTGGTTAATCAAAAATATTTTTGGGAATAAAAATTAAAATGATTCAAGCCAGCCTTAAATAGGCTGGCTTTTTTGCAGGGATTTTAAATTTTATGAAGAATTATTCTAATAAGGGATAATTCGGATTTGTCTTTGTTCTTTTTTAAAGAACAGGGAGGAGAGTAAAATGAAATTTTGGAGCAAATATTATATTTTAATCATTATTTTGCTTTTCTTTATAATTTTTCTAATTAATTATCAAAATTATCAGCGCACAGATGCTATTATAAAATCTGAATTTGAAATTAAAACTCAGCTGGTTGAAAATAATATATTGGATTCTTTAAAAGATGCTTTTGCAGCTTATTCAGCTTTTGAGTTTTTTTTGAATCAGGAAATAGATCAACAATCAAGGCTATTATTAGAAAAATATAAAGAGGAGCAGAATCCTAAAAATTGGAATTTAATAAAATTTAAGTCTCAAATGCCTGACTTTGTTAACAGTATAAATCTTTATAATTTTGGAGGAAATAAAGAAGAGATAATATTACTAAACAGCAGTAATCCCTCAGAACTTAAAACAGTAAATTCTGAAATAAAAACAATAGTAAATAATACAGCTATAAGCAGAGAAAGCAAAACTAAGATTATTGATAATGTTAATTATCAGCTAACTCAAAAGTATTTTCCTTTTTTTATCTCTAATAGTGATTCTGAGAGCTCAAATAATTTTGTGGTGGGAATAAGTTATAATAATAATTCACTGCTTGAACAGCTTGAACAGGAAGGCAAGATTTTTATATTAAATATGTTGGTTTCTTTTATTGTTTTTATTATTTTTACTGTTATCATGGGTTATTATATTAAAAAAACTGAAGAGATGGCTTATTCTGATCCTCTAACCGGGCTTCCCAATCGGAAAGCTTTCGAAAAATCTTTCAATAAACATAATAAAAAGAACAGCAGCAGAAAAAAGGCAATTTTATATCTTGATCTTGATGATTTTAAGGAAGTTAATGACCAGCACGGCCATGATACAGGAGATCTACTTTTAAAAGCAGCTGCTAAAAGGCTTGAAAATGCTGTAAGAATTAAAGATAAGGTTTCGAGAATGGGTGGAGATGAATTTACTGTTCTGCTGACAGATATAAGAGATGAAAGCGATATTAAAAAAATTATCAAAAAAATTGAAGAGAAAATTGCTGAGCCTTATCAGATAAATGATAAAACAATCAATATCAGCTGCAGTATCGGCTACAGCATTGATTATCGGGCAGATAGGTCATTAAAAGAATTAATGAATCAAGCAGATCTTGCTATGTATGAGGTAAAAAATGAAAAAAATTAAAATGGAGTGATAAAATGTCAAAAATTAAATGGGAAAAATTATTAAGCGGAACTGATGTGAGAGGAAAAGCCATCGAAACTGAAGCTGGGAAAGCTAATTTAACTGAGGAAGCTGCAGTCGGGATAGGCTTTTCATTTGTGAACTGGCTGGCAGAAAAATTAGATTCTAAGAGCAGTGAACTCAAGATAGCAGTTGGTCATGACTCAAGATTAAGTGCTGATAGTTTAAAAAAGGCCTTAGCCGAGGGGATGAATCTAGCTGGTGCCAGGGTATATAATGCTGATTTAGCTTCAACACCTGCGATGTTTATGTCAACTGTTTTAGAAGGACATCAATATCAGGGTGCTGTTATGATTACAGCCAGCCATCTTCCCTTTGATAAAAATGGCTTTAAATTTTTTACCAGAGAAGGTGGACTGGAAAAAGAAGATGTAATTAAAATATTAGAGATTGCTGCTGCCGGTGAGGATAAATTTTTAAATAACTCAGATTATCAGAAAAATGTTGAAGATATTAATTTAATCGAGGATTATGCTGAACATATAAAAAGTATTATTAGAGATAACTTAAACCCAAAAGTAGACCCAAAGCAGCCTTTAGCTGATTTTAAAATTGTAGTTGATGCCGGCAATGGCTCAGGCGGTTTTTTTGCCAGCCAGATCTTAGAAGCTCTGGGAGCAGATACAGAAGGAAGTCAGTTTTTAAAACCTGATGGTAATTTTCCCAATCATGCACCTAATCCAGAAGATAAAGAAGCAATGCATTCAATCCAGAAGGCAGTTTTAGAAAACAAAGCTGATTTAGGAATAATTTTTGATACAGATGTAGATCGAGCAGCAGTTGTAGACAGCAGCGGTAGAGAAATTAATAGGAATAAGCTGATAGCTTTAGCTGCTACTATAGTCTTGGAAAATGAGCCGGGAGCTACAATTGTTACTGATTCTGTAACTTCAGTAGGTCTAAAAGATTTTATTGAAAATAAACTGGGGGGAGTTCATCATCGTTTTAAAAGAGGCTACAAAAATGTAATAAATGAAGCAAAAAGATTGGAAGCAGAAGGAGTAAATGCACCGCTTGCTATAGAAACTTCGGGCCATGCAGCCTTTAAGGATAATTATTTTCTTGATGATGGAGCCTATCTCGTAGCCAAAGTATTAGTCAAAATGGCCAATCTAAAGGAAGAAAATGGTAGTAAGATTGGTGATTTAATTGCTGATTTAAAAGAAGCTAAAATTAAAGAAGAATATAGAATGAAAATCAGATTAGATGATTTTAAAGAATATGCTCAGAATATTTTAGCTGATTTAAAAGAATATATTCAAGAAATTGAAAACTGGGAAATTGCACCTAAAAATTATCAGGGTGTTAGGGTAAACTGTGGTGGTAGTGACTGGTTTTTAATGAGAATGTCTCTCCATGATCCTGTTATAGTGCTCAATGTTGAGTCTGATGAAAAAGAAAAATTAGAATTTATACTGACAAAGATAAAAGGTTTTTTAAATAAATATGATAAAGTAAACTCAGAATCTTTAAATTAAAAAACTATTAGATTTGAGCTAACAGAGAAGATAAAAGGAGGATAGATAATGAAATATAGATATCTTGGTAATTCAAATTTAAAAGTATCAGCTGTTGGCCTGGGAACCTGGGCTTATGGCAATGATACCTTTGGCAAAGTTGAAGATCAGCAGTCAATTGAGGCAATTAGAGCTGCAGTCCAGTCCGGGATTAATCTGATAGATACTGCACCAGCTTATGGTGCCGGTCACGCAGAAAAAGTTGTAGGAAAAGCAATCAAAGGAATTAGAGATAAGGTGATTATTGCCACAAAATGCGGTACTCACCGAGATGGTCCTAAATATATTAGAGATTTGTCACCAAGCAGAATCCGAAAGGAAATTGAAGATTCTCTAAGAAGATTGGATGTTGAGCAAATTGATCTTTATCAGATTCACTGGCCTGATCCAGACACTCCTTTAGAAGAAAGTGTAAATGAATTATTAAAACTTAAGCAGGAAGGAAAGTTTAAATATTTAGGAGTCTGCAACTTTGGTATAGAATTAATGGATCAAATCTCAGAAATAACAGATATTATTTCTTTACAGCCCCAGTATTCTCTTTTAAAAAGAGAAATCGAAGCAGAGCTGCTTCCCTATCTAATTAAAAATAATCTTGGCTCCTTAAGTTATGGAACCTTAGGTGGTGGAATTCTCAGCGCTAAATATGATGAAAGACCTCAGTTTGATGATAAAAAAGATAATAGAGCTGGATTTTATCCCTTCTTTAAAAAAGAAAATTGGGGGAAAACTCAGGAATTACTTGACTTATTGAGAGAGATAGCTGAAACACACAAGCAGACACCGGCTCAGGTTGCTATTAATTGGTCAATTAACCGGCCTGCAATCACAACCGCCTTAGTTGGAGCAAAAACTGAAAAACAGGCTATGGAAAATGCAGCTGCAGCGGATTTTAATTTAAGTGAAGAAGAAATGATACAACTAACAGCAAAATCAGAGGAAGTAATCAATAAACTTTAGCAGTAATAATTTAATAAAAAGAGCAGATAATGTTGCTCCGTAAAGAATCAAAAAAGGCAGCAGAAATACTTTTGAAGTTGATTAATAAAATTATGGTAAAGAAAAGTCCTGAGCTAATAATCTTAGTCAGGACTTTTAATTTTTCCGTTTTTTAATTTTTTTACTAATCTTCTTCTTTTTCTGGAGTTTTTTCTTCTTTAGCAGATTTTTTTTCTTTATTTGCTTCAATTTTATCAATTAATTCCGGTACTTTTTCTATAAGTTTATCCAGAGAGCTCTTATTTTTAACAGGCAGCATCTCAACTTCAGCACCTCTGATTACTAAAATAGCATCTGGCGAGATTTTGCAGCCGAGCCCCCCTCCACCTCCTCCAGCTTTGTTTTCTTCTTCACCAATACCTCCTCCAAGACCAAAGGAAGCAGTAATGATTGGAATTAATTTAATTTCTCCAACCTCTATAGTCTCTCCAATAACAGTCTCAGTTTTAAGAAAATGGTCCAGTTTGTCATACATTGATTCCAGAACTTTTTGAGTTGTTTCCATAAAAAATCACCTTTCTTTTATTTGGATTTATAAAGCTGCCAAAAAATTTTTAAAGTCTTTAAAGAAAATATAAAAGCCAGAATGTTCCAGATTATAATTAGTGGTCTAATTGTTCCACCTAGAGCTCCATCTCCTTTAAACATCACCTCCTGCCAGTTTATTTCTGCCCTGATATCCGGGTAATCGACTAAATTTTTAAGAGTATAATAATAGGCCAGAAAAAGCCCATTGTAGTAGGGGTCTGCAAAAGAAAAAAGGAGATTTAGTTTTAAATAATCAGGTTTTAATTTATTGATTATCTTGATCAGGAATGTTAATAAATGAGTTAAATTTTCTTTATTAATTAAGCTGAAGGGAAATTTGAACTTTGATTTTTTCTTATTTTTATCTTTAATTTCTTCCTCTTTTCCCTTCGCATTTTTAGTTTTACCTAAAATTCTATCAAATTTATTTTGAATAAAGTTTTTTGATTTTTTTTGAATAAATTCTGTAACTGCATTTTCTTCTTCAATAAAATTATTAAGCTTAAACTTCTTTTTATAGCCTAAGATTTCTAAAAAAACGAAATCTTCAGCTGGAGTTTTTTGAAAATAAATTTTAAAAAATAAAACTGAAAAATAAAAGCTTAAATCTAGTTGTTGATCATAACTAAAAGTCAGAGCATAGTGATAAGGAAGCACTAAAAGCGCGATTATCAAGAATATTAAGAAAATTAAAAGTAAAAATATAAACTGCAGCAATTTATTCTCCTCCTTTACACTCATTTATATTATACATAAAAAATCTATATTTGTATAGTTATTTTTTTTACTTAAAGTACTATTTTGGTCATTTATAAAGCTTTTAACAAATTCAAAAGAAATGCTCTATTTAATAGACATAATTAGATTCTTTCGATATAATGAATTATAGTTATTGATAATAAATTTTAGTTTTTGAATATAATATTTAGCGGAGGTAGAGAGTATGGAGTATATAAGTACCAGAGGAAATTATAAAAATGTTAGTTCAGCAGAAGCTATAACTTTAGGAATGGTTCCGGAAGGTGGGCTTTTTGTCCCTGCAGAAATTCCTAAATTTACTTTAGAAGAGATTATAGCCAGGAGAAATGACAGCTATCAAAAATTAGCCAGCTGGATTTTCAATAAATTCTTAAGTGATTTTAGTAAAGCAGAAGTTGAAGAAGCAGTTGAGGCAGCATATAGTGAGAAAAATTTTCCAGAAGCAGAGAAAACGCCACTTATCAAGCTTGATCAGAATACTTATATCTTAGAGCTGTGGCATGGACCAACAGCAGCATTTAAAGATATGGCTCTCCAGATATTACCGCATCTGCTTGTTAAATCAGCAAAAAAGCTGAGTATTGAGAATGAAATTGTAATTCTTGTAGCAACCTCAGGTGATACTGGTAAGGCTGCTCTTGAGGGCTTTAAAGATGTAGATGGTGTTAAAATAATTGTTTTTTATCCTGAAGCAGGAGTCAGCAGAGTTCAGGAAGATCAGATGAAGACAACAGGTGGTCAAAATACAGAAGTTGTTTCCCTGAAGGGTAATTTTGATGACTGTCAGAATGCAGTTAAAGAAATTTTTGCTGATAAGGAATTAAAACAAGAGCTGGAGAAAAACAATTATCAATTTTCTTCTGCAAATTCAATTAACTGGGGAAGGCTTTTGCCGCAGATTGTTTATTATTTTAAGGCATATCTAAAACTGCTGCAGGATGGAGCAATCAAGGCGGGAGATAAAATTAATTTTACAGTTCCAACCGGTAACTTCGGCAACATACTTGCCGGATATTATGCTTATCAGATGGGGCTGCCGGTTAACAGGTTTATCTGTGCCTCTAATGATAATAAGGTTTTAACTGACTTTTTAGAGACAGGAGTCTATAATATCAAGCGTGACTTCAAAAAAACAATCAGTCCTTCAATGGATATTTTAATTTCATCTAATTTAGAGCGTTTTCTGTTTGAGATGAATGGTCATGATAGCAGTAAAATTAATCAGTGGTATCAAAAGCTGAAATCAGAAAAGAAATTTAAAATAGATGAACAAACTTTTTCAAAAATAAAGGAATTATTCAGCGGTAAATTCACCCGTGAAGATGAGGCCAGAGCTGCAATTAAAAAAAGCTATCAGGAATTCAATTATCTAATCGATCCTCATACCGCAGTTGGCGTTGATTCTCTTTTTAAATACCGCAGAGACAGTAGTGATAATACTGCAGCTGTTGTTGATTCTACAGCAAATCCTTATAAGTTCAGTCGGGCTGTTTTAGAATCTCTAAAAGAAGAAGAAATTAAAAAAGATGAATATAGAATTATAGAAGAATTAGAAAAAATGACCTCAAGTAAAATTCACCGCGGACTTGCAGGTCTAGAAGATATGGAGAGCAGACATCAGGAAAGCTGTGAGAAGGATGGTGTAAAAGAGAAATTGGAAGAGCTGCTTAATCTTTAATTATAATTTTATAACTCAGGAGATGTAATAATGGCAATCTTTTTGGCTTACTTACCGCTCTGGAAAGAGGCTTTAGTTCTTGCCTGGCCGGTAATGCTCAATCACATATTTGTTACAGCAATGAGAACTACCGATATGATATTAATGGGCTATTTTGGGCCTGCTGCAGTTACTGCTGTGGGGCTGGGAGATGTCTGGGAAAGTATAATTTTAAGGATTGGCCTGGGACTGGGAACAGGAAGTATATCTTTAATATCTCAGGAGAGCGGCAGTAAATCAGAACTGGCTGCTGCAAATAAGGATATAATCTTATCCCAGGTTATTTTTGTTTCTCTAATTATCGGTATTCCTTTTATTTTTATTGCACTTTTTTTTGCTGAAAAAATGATTGCAGTTTTAGGTGCGGCTCCGGAAGTAATAAAGCTTGGTTCTCAATACCTTTTAATAATTTTTGCAGCTGCTCCCTTTAGAATAGTCTCTATTATAGCTGCCCGGGCACTGCAGGGTAGTGGGGATACCAGGACTCCAATGGTGGTTGAAGTTATTGCAAATGTCATAAATATTGTTATTTCAGTAGTGTTGGCCCTGGGAATTGGTCCTTTTCCTGAACTTGGAGTTCCCGGAGTAGGAATTGGTACCTTTACAGCTAAAACATTATCTGCTGTGATTTTTATTTTAATCTTTTTAAGTTCAAAAAGTGAATTTAATTTAAAAAATCCAATTAAACACTGGAATTTTATTTTAATCAAACAGCTTTTTAAAGTGAGTTTACCTAAGATTACAGAAGGACTTTACCAGAGTTTAATCACCTTTCCTTTTAATTCTATAGTTTTATTATTTGGCACAGAGGCTGCTGCCGCCTATCATATAGCAAGAAGAGTTTTTCAGCAGCTGATAGCTCCCATGCACCGCTCATATTATACGGTGACTACAATTTTAAGCGGCCAGAAAATTGGAGCAGCCAAAATCGATGAAAGCAAAAAAACAGTAGAGGCAATACTGATCTTAACTTTAATTTCAATTGGCAGCTTTTCGCTGATTATTTTTTATAATGCTGCTTATCTGGTCAGGCTTTTTGGAGACAACCCCGAAACTTTAAGGATTGCAGTAAGATTTCTAAAAGCCTTAAGTATTGGTGGACCGGTGATTACTATTTATGGTGTTTTAGCCGGTCATTTAAATGGAGCTGGGAATACAAGCTCTGCCCTTTACGGAAATTTGATTTCTCAGACTTTACTTAAACTTGGCTTAAGTTATATACTTGCAGTATTTTTTGACTTAGGAATAATTGGTGTCTTAATTGCACTCCCCGCTGATTTCTTAGGCAGAGCCCTCTGGGTGGGGCGAAAATATTTAAGTGATGACTGGATAGCTGAAGCTGATTTAATGATTTCAGAAAGAAGAAAATCGGATAAGCTTTGCAGGTCAAAATAGCTTAATCAAGAACTTATTTAATAGAGAAAAACAAAAGTATTTTAATCAAGATTATACAGATTATGCAAACATAGAGAGGTGCAGAGATGATTAAAAGGCAGGATCTTTATAAAAAGCTAAAATCATTTGAAGAAAATACTCTTCTTTTAATTTTAGTTATTGTTTCAATAACAGCATTTGTAGCTTTTTTTGTTTATCAAAGTGGGGGGACTAGATTTAGCTATACTTATCTAATTTATCTGCCAATTATTCTGGCAGCTTATTTTTATAAAATTAAAGGTGGATTACTAATCTCTATAATTGGGGGTCTCTTTTTAGGTCCCTTGATGCCGATTAATACAGATACAATGGCCATGCAGAGTTTTGAAAACTGGTTTTTTAGGATGCTGCTTTTAATAATTATTGGTGTTTTTTCGGGTTCTTTATTTTCTCTGCTGGAAGATCAGTTAGATAAGGTGAATCAAATTGCTTATTATGATCCTGAAACTGAACTACCAAATAAAACAAAACTTAAAGATGATCTGGAAAAGAAAATTAATGCTGGAACTAGCTTTCATATTTTTATTTTAAGCATTAATAATTTTATTGATATTTATAAACTGATTGGTTTTGTAAATTTTTCTAATTATATCAATAAGCTTCTGGAATATATAAAGAGTTTTAAGGGTATTGAAGACAAAATTTATTATATTAATGAGAATAAATATGGAATTATAATTGAGAAAAACAGTCATGTCAATCTTCTAATTTTTTTAAAAGAGTTTATAGAATATCTTGATCAAGCGGTTAAATTTAATCAGGTTTCAATATTTAATGATATAACACTGGGAGTTTCTACATATCCAGATCAAAGCCAGATAGCTAGTGAATTAATTGATCAGGCTTTTATTGCTCTTGAAAAAGCAGATAAAAAGAAGCTGCATTACTGGATCTATGAGAATACAGATTTAAAACGCTCTAATAATAATATTAAACTTTTAGGTCAGGTTAAAAATTCAATTGAAAAAGGACAGTTTGAATTATATTATCAGCCTAAAATTAACTTATCAAATAATCAAATTGAGGCTTTTGAAGCTTTAATTAGATGGAACCATCCTCAGCTGGGTTTTATTCCACCAGCAGATTTTATCTCAATAGTAGAACAGAGCAGTTTGATAGAGTCTCTGACAGACTGGGTAGTAAAAAAAGCTTTAAATGATATAAATCAATTTAACCAGAATAATGAGACTAAAAATTACAGTATAGCGGTTAATATTTCCGCTCGTAATTTACAGCATCCTAATTTTACAGATACTTTGATTGGATATTTGGAGCAGTATGAGGTTGATCCCAGGCGTTTAAGCCTAGAGATTACAGAAACAGAATTAATGATGGAAATCGAAGAAAATATTAAAAAATTGCAGCGATTAAAGGATATAGGGATCAGAATCTATCTGGATGATTTTGGTAAGGGTTATTCTTCACTCAAATATTTAAAAGAACTTCCGGTTGATTATATAAAAATTGATAGATATTTCATCAAAGATATTGGTGAAGATCCTTCAGCTGAAAATATTATTCATTCTATTATCAATATGTCTCAGGCACTGAATATTGAAGTAGTTGCTGAAGGAGTAGAAAAAAAGGCACAGCTTGATTTCTTAAAGAACTTAAAATGTGATTATGCTCAGGGTTATTATTTTGCTCGTCCTGACAGTAAAGAAAATATTATAGATTGGATAGATAATAATAACAGTTATTTTTTAAATTAATTTGTATGAGGTGAAGATTAATGAAATTTTTAAAGACAGAAATCGAAGATATTCCTCAACTTATGGAGATTATTAAAGAGGCTCAAGTATATTTAAAAAATGAAGGAATAGATCAGTGGCAGAATGATTATCCTAATTCTCAGGTAATAAAGGAAGATATAAAAAATGGTAATGTTTATGTTATTAAAATAAAAGACAGAGTTGTTGCTACAGCAGCCATAATTTTTGCTGATGATCCAACTTATGATCAAATTTATCAGGGGAAATGGCTGAGTCAGGGTAAGTATGGTGTAATTCACCGGGCTGCAGTAGCTGAAGATTATAAAGGGCAGGGTATAGCTTCTAAATTTTTTAAAGAAACAGAAAAGATAGCTTTAAAAAAAAGATCAGAAAGTATTAGAATTGATACTCATCAGGATAATTTATCAATGCAGAGGTTGATCGAAAAAGAAAATTTTAAATATTGTGGTATAATTTATACAGAAGATGGCAGTAAAAGACTGGCCTATGAAAAAATATTAAAAAGGGAATAAAATTCAACTTTTTAAATGAGAAGGGAGTAACTGATGAAAGATCTGAAAATTTTACAGCTGCTGTCAGAAGAATTTCCAAACATTCCGGCTGTCAGCACCGAAATTATAAATTTAAAAGCTATTATGAATTTACCAAAAAGTACAGAGCACTTTTTAACTGATCTACATGGAGAAGCTGAGGCTTTTAAATATATGCTTAAGACTGCCTCTGGAGTAATTGAGTATAAGATTGACCAAATTTTTGGCGACAGCCTGAAGGACAAGGAAAAAAGAGAGCTTGCAACTTTAATTTTTTATCCTAAATCAAAAATGGCAGAATTAAATGAAAGAGGTGGCATTCCCCCAGAGTGGTATAAAGAGGCATTAGATTATATGATAAAAATTGCAAAAGAGGTGTCATCAATTTATACCCGGTCAAAAGTGAGAAAAGCTTTACCTGAAGAATTTGCTTATATAATTGAAGAGCTGCTGCATATCAAAGAGGATGACCCCAACAAAAAAGATTATAATGATCAGATATTAACTACTATTATAGAAATTGGTCAGGCTGAAAATTTTATTATATCACTGGCAGAATTAATTCAGACTTTTGCAGTGGATAAACTCCATATTATTGGAGATATTTTTGACCGCGGATCTGAACCGGATAAAATAATGGATGTTTTAAAAAATCATCACAATGTAGATATTCAGTGGGGTAATCACGATATTTTATGGATGGGAGCTGCTTTGGGACAGAAAACTCTAATTGCAACTGCTTTAAGAATTGCATTTCGTTATGGTAATCTGGAATTTTTGGAGGAGGGATATGGAATTAATATGCGTCCTCTGGCCAGATTTGCGATGAATTATTATGAAGATGCAGACTTCGAGCTTTTTGAACCGCAGTTAATTGAAAAAGAACTTGATGAAAATGAGATAAAAATTATGACCCAGATGCACAAAGCAATAGCAGTGATTCAGTTTAAATTGGAGGGGCAGCTGATTAAAAAAAGGCCGGAATTTAAAATGAATGAGGCTCTATATTTAGAAAAAATTGATTATGAAAGAGGAGTTTTAAATTTTAATGGTGAGGAATATCAATTAACAGATGATAAGTTTCCAACAATTGACCCGAATGATCCTTATAGCCTGACAGGATGGGAAGAGGAAGTAATAGAGCAGCTTGCTTATTCTTTTAAAAATAACGACCGGCTGCAGGAAGATGTCAGATTCTTATATAATAACGGCAGTATGTATAAAGAATATAATGGTAATCTGCTTTTTCATGGCTGTGTTCCGCTGACAGAAAAAGGAGATTTTGCTGCAGTTGAGCTTGATGGTCAAAAATACAGCGGTCAGGAATTGATGGATTTTTTTGATGATATAATCCGCCGCAGTTATTCTCTAAAGAGCAGCCAAAATAAGGATAATGACTATAAAGACTGGCTCTGGTATCTCTGGCGGGGAGAATTATCTCCTCTTTTTGGTAAGGATAGAATGACAACTTTTTTGCGCTATTTTACAGATGAAGATAAGCCAGAACTTTATCAGGAAAATAAAAATCCATATTATCAGGCAAGAGAAAACGAATATATCTGCAAAAAAATTCTAGCAGAATTTGATTTAGATAGTGAAAAAGGCCATATTATTAACGGCCATACCCCGGTTGCAGAAAAAAAGGGTGAGAGTCCAATTAAGGGTAATGGGAGGCTTTTAGTAATAGACGGCGGTATTTCTGCAGCCTATCATGAAACTACTGGTATTGCAGGTTATACTTTAACTTACAGCAACTCCCAGATGCGCCTTATTTCTCATGAACCATTTGTCAGCAAAGAAAAAGCCCTGCATAAGGACAGCAGGGATACAATTTCTTCAACTGAGGTCTTAAAATTTGAGCGAAAACAGAAAATTGCTGATACTGATATTGGTAAAAAATTAAATGATGATGTTAATTATTTAATTAAACTTCTACAGGCTTATAAAGATGGTATTCTTAAAGAAAAGTACAGTAATTAAGTTCAAGCTTTATCTGTATTTGAATTTAACTTAGCATATATTTCTTCAGCTAAATAAGAACTTCTAACATGAGGACCGGAGGAGACGGCTTCAAAGCCGGCTGCTAGAGCTTTTTCTTTGAGCTCAGCAAACTTCTCTGGTCTTATATATTCTGCCACCTCAATATTTTGCTGTGTTGGCTGTAAATACTGTCCCATAGTTAAAATCTGCACTCCAGCTTCCAGCAGATCTTTCCAGACTTTAAATAATTCTTCTTCACTTTCACCTAATCCGAGCATCATTCCTGATTTAATTAAAATGTCTTCAGCCTCTGCAACTTTATTTAAAACTCTAAGAGACTGCTCATAATTTGCCTGTGGTCTGACCTGTTCATAAAGAGATGGTACAGTTTCAATATTATGATTAAAAATTTCTGGTTTGGCTTTAATGATTTTTTCTATTGCCGGCTGATAATCATTAAAATCTGGAGTTAAAACTTCAACAGAAACTGCAGGTGTTCTCTCCTTAATTGCTTTGATAACCCTTACAAACTGCTCAGCTCCCCCATCTTTTAAGTCATCACGAGTCACAGAGGTAATAACTGCATGTTTCAGCTTTAGTTTTTCAACGGCTTCTGCAACTCTCTCAGCTTCAGCTGGATCAACTGCTTCGGGTTTGTGGTGAGTTACCGAGCAGAAGCGGCAGTTTCTGGTGCAGTACTGGCCTAAAATCATAAAAGTTGCTGTTTTTTTGCTGTAGCATTCTCCAATGTTAGGACAGCGGGCATTCTGACAGACAGTGTTTAAGTCGAGTTCTTTTAACATGTTTCTGGTGGCCAGCATTCCTTTCTGCAGCGGATCTTTTTTTCTGAGCCACTCAGGTAATCTCTTGCGGGCTTTTCTCTTTTTTTTATTGCTCATCTTAAAACTCCTTTTTATAATATTTGTTTATTGTCCCATTGCCTACCGTTTGTTCATCCATTTTTTTCCATTATATTTTTCTGCAGCCAGTTTTTGGGCCAGCATTTTTTCTTCGGCAGTTAATTCACCTTTTTCAAATTCAATATCCAGTGCCTGACTTAAACCTAAAGCTAGAGCCTGCTGCAGTTTTTGAAATGAAAAATCATATCCTGCCTTAGTCAAAGATATTGATTTAGCTGAAAATAAGCGGCGGGCTTTTTTTCTTTTTTGATCAGAGCTGTAATTAAAAAGACTAAAAATTTTCTCTGCATTTATCTCAATTGGCAGAGAT
>Ga0306868_1000463_pt1 | contig 26664 bp, 25 predicted proteins | sample AntRauTorckE6832_FD_190411 | JGI IMG/M metagenome (GOLD analysis project Ga0306868, IMG submission 190411) | Saline lake microbial communities from Rauer Islands, Antarctica - Metagenome Torckler E6 #832 (v2) (version 2) | ecosystem: Environmental > Aquatic > Non-marine Saline and Alkaline >... | reverse complement strand
CACTGATCCGGGCGTGCCCATTTCCTGGTGGCGCTCCGTTGGTTTCTCCCATAACGGCTTTGCGGTGGAAACCTTTATGGATGAGCTGGCGCACAGCCTTGGCAAAGATCCTTACCAGTTCCGGCGCTCTCTGATCGACCATGAGCCCAGGCACCTTGCGGTTCTGGACCGTGCCGTTGCCATGGCAGGATGGGATCAGCCGGTGCCTGAAGGCCGTGGCCGGGGTATTGCCCTCTACCGAAGCTTTGGCACCTACGTCGCCCAGGTTGTGGAAGCCAGCATTGAAAATGGCGAGATCAGGGTTCACCGGGTTGATTGCGCCGTCGATTGCGGGCAAGTGATCAATCCCGGCATTGTCCGGGATCAGATTGAAGGTGGCATCATTTTTGGCATTACGGCCGCGCTGTTCGGGGAAATAGACTTTAAGCAGGGCGAAGTCCAGCAAAGCAATTTCCACGACTATCGGTTATTGCGGAATTACGAGCTGCCCGACATTGTGGTGGATATCGTCGACAGCCAGGAAGCGCCCACCGGTGTGGGTGAACCCGGCGTTCCGCCGGTGCTTCCGGCACTGGGCAATGCGCTGTTTGCGCTGACGGGTAAACGCCAGCGTCGACTGCCGCTGCGGGCCGAAACTTGATAGAGGATAGCGTGTGTTTGATGTGATTCGTTTTGCAGAAGCCGCCCGGTCCATCGTTGAGGCCGGTCAGTTTCTGTACAGTCAGGGCTGGTCGCCGGCCACTAGCAGCAACTATTCGGCCCGGTTGGACGACAGTCACATTGCGATCACGGTGTCCGGCAAGCACAAGGGCCAGCTGACTGCCGGAGACGTCATGGTGGTGGATCTGGAAGGTCGCCCGGTTCAGAGCCAGGCCCGCTCGTCCGCAGAAACCAGGCTTCATACGGTGCTGTATCAGCTGTTCCCTGACGTTGGCGCCGTGCTTCACACCCATTCGGTAAAGGCCACCGTGTTGAGCAGGCTCTGTTCGGCAAAAGAGCCTCTGATACTGGAGGGTTACGAACTCCAGAAAGCCTTTTCGGGCATCGACACCCACGAGTCCGCCTTGACCGTGCCCGTTTTTGACAACACGCAGGATATTAATGCGTTGGCTAATCAGACTGCTGCCTGGTTCCGGGATCATCCTGATCAGCCAGGCTATCTGATCCGAGGCCATGGCCTTTACACCTGGGGCAGGACGATGGAAGACTGCCTGCGCCACGTTGAGGCGTTTGAATTTCTTTTTGAATGTGAGCTGGAAACCATGAGGGTTCGACCATGACGACTTTGAGCATCTTTGATCAGAACGCACCAGAGACCCCGCGCGTGGTGACTGAAGACGCAGGCAAGATTGCCAACCTGCTGGCCGACCGCGGAATTCGCTTTGAGCGATGGTCAACCCGGGATCTGCCTGCGGACGCGTCTCAGGAAAATATTCTGGAGGCTTACGCCGCTGAGATTCAGGCATTGAAAGACCAGTGCGGATTTCAGGCCGCGGACGTGATCAGCCTGAATCCGGATAACCCCCAGAAAGACGCCTTTCGCCAGAAGTTTATTGATGAGCATGTGCACAGCGAAGATGAAATCCGCTTTTTTGTTCGTGGTCAGGGGCTTTTCTATCTGCACCTGGGTGACCAGGTGTTCGCGGTGATGTGTCAGAAAAATGATCTGATCAGCGTGCCCCACGGCACCCGGCACTGGTTTGATATGGGGCCGGAACCGGCATTTACCTGTATCCGCCTGTTTACCAATCTGGAAGGTTGGGTCGCGGACTTCACCGGTGAAAATATATCCAGCCGACTGCCGCGCTATGAGTCGCTGGAGCAGGCCACAGCATGATCCGGGTGATATTGACGGACATCGAGGGCACCACCAGCTCTATCGCATTCGTTCATGAGGTTCTGTTCCCCTATGCGGCGGAGCATATGGCCGAGTTTGTTCGTGAGGGGTACCAGACTACTCTCGACATTTCAGCGCAGCTCGACGCCGTGGCCGAGGCTTCCGGGGTCAAACGCGATGATATCGACGGCCTGATCAACGTTTTGCTGGACTGGATCCGGGAAGACCGTAAAGAAAACTCGCTTAAAGCACTGCAAGGTATGCTTTGGCAAAAAGGCTATCAGGAGGATGCGTTCAAAGGCCACGTCTATGCGGACGCTGCCGATTATCTGCAGCGATGGCATGATCGTGGTCTCAGGTTGTTCGTTTATTCCTCTGGTTCGGTTAAAGCCCAGAAACTGATCTTCGGCTTCAGCGAAGCAGGCGATCTGACGCCTTTCTTTTCTGGCTATTTTGATACCCGAGTTGGCGCAAAAAGAGAACCTGAGGCTTATCGAACCATTGTAAACGAACTGGGTGTTGAAGCAGGTACCGTGCTGTTTCTGTCCGATGTGGAAGGGGAGCTGGAAGCCGCTGAGTCAGTGGGTATGAAAACAGTCTGGCTGGTTCGTGATGGTGAAAGGCCCGACACCAAACGCCCGGTTGCGGAAAATTTTACCGAGGTCGACGCGATTCTGCAGGCTCGCTGACATGCAGGGCCTGCGTGCGCTGATGCTGGTGGTTGCCGGGTTCTTTCTGACTGGCTGCAACCCGTTCTCCAGTGCCGAACCCATGATGGATGAATACGTCGAGCGCGTCGCCCGAGTGCTTGAACTTCGCCCTGAATTTTCTGAACCTCCTTCAGCCTCAAGCCTGCCCCGCCGCCGGGACCGGCAACTCCCTATGCCGGAACTGGATATGGGTATGCTGGACTTTCTCTCTCTTTACGGCTGTGAGCTTCAGTATGTTATTGGCGAGAAAAATTCCATCATGGGCAAGGTGATGCAGCCTCTGAACCGCCTGCGCTACGAGCTTCGCTTCATCGAAGCGGGTACCGATTGCCTGCCGGAGATTTCTCGCGAGGGCGTCAGGGAATCTCTGGAAGAGGCCATTGCCCGCAAAAAGGAAACATTGCCGGTTGTCCTCTGGAACGCGACCTGGGGTGTGAAGGAGATGGAGTCACTATTCACACTGGCGAAAGGCGATTACCCGGTAGCGCCGGAAGGCAATCCGGTCTCGGATCTTGCGATTGATGCGAACAGACTCAACGAATTGACGGAAATGTTGCTGAGTGGCGATCTAAGCCCGTCTCTGGACTTTGTCGGGGCCGTTCAGCAGCGCTGGCAGGCCGAGTACCGGGCGGGCCAGCTGATCAACAGCGCCCGCCTGCTGATTGCCCGTCTGGAAGATGCCTCGGCTCTGCTGCAACAGCGCATTAACGGGCGGCCGCTGTGTCTGGAGGGTAAGCCCAACAATCAGTCCGATATTGTTCAAAACATGTTTTTCAGTGTTTACATCGAAAAGATTCAGCCTTACATGAGCGACGTCAGTCAGGCGAAGGAGCAGTTGATCGAACCTTTCAGGCGGCTTGCCGCCATGCAGAGAAAAACCATGCCCCCGGCCTTCAGGGACTGGTTTGGCTACCACCTTGCGGATGCGGGTGATGGGTCACTCTGGGGCAGACTGGATCAGGTAATGGCGGAGCACACCCGGTTGTGGCAAAGGCTTTTGGAGCAGTGCGGGCTCAGACCCCAGGCCTGAGCCATAATTAGCGGCTTTATCGCTGGCTTTCCGGCGTCACCCGCAGAATTTCCTCTATGGTTGTCTCACCGGCCGCGACCTTTTGGGCACCGCTCAATCTCAGCGATTTCATGCCATCTTTGTAGGCAACGAGCCGGATTTGCTCCAATTCGCACTGCTCGGTGATTTTATGAATCAGACCATCACTGAATTTCATGATTTCGTAGACCCCTGCGCGACCGAGGTAGCCGGTATTACGGCATTCCAGACAGCCCACTGGATGATAGATCTGCTTTGGCATTGTGGCTTTCCAGGGCCGGGTCAGGCTTTGCCAGGCTTCCTCGTTCAGCTCACCCGGAGCTTTGCAGTGCGGGCACAGGGTTCGGGCAAGTCGTTGGGCCATCACCCCCAACACGGTCGCGCGGATCAGATAAGGGGGGATGCCCAGTTCCATCAGACGGGTGATGGCGCTGGGGGCGTCGTTGGTGTGCAGGGTGGACAGCACCAGGTGGCCGGTCAGCGCGGCCTGAACCGCCATTTCCGCTGTTTCCAGATCGCGAATTTCGCCGATCATGATGATGTCCGGGTCCTGTCGCATTAAGGCCCGCACGCCCGAGGCGAAGGTCAGGTCAATGTTCGTTTGTACCTGCATCTGGTTGAAGGCCGGCTCGACCATTTCAATGGGGTCTTCAATGGTGCAGAGGTTCACTTCCTGGGTTGCCAGCTGCTTGAGCGTGGAATAAAGGGTGGTGGTTTTGCCCGAGCCCGTGGGGCCAGTTACCAGAACGATGCCGTGAGGTCGACCGGTAATGGAATGCCACTTTTCCCGGTCTTCCTTAGAGAAACCAAGCTGCTCGAACGATTTGAGCAGTACTTCCGGATCGAAGATCCGCATCACCATCTTTTCGCCAAAGGCGGTGGGCATGGTGGCCAACCGCAGCTCCACTTCGCTGTTGTCCGGTTTGCGGGTTTTGATTCGCCCATCCTGGGGCCGACGCTTTTCGGCAACGTTGAGCCTGCCCAGAATTTTGAGCCGACTGGTCACGGCAACGCCTACCTGCTCGGGAAACTCGTACACATTGTGCAAAACACCGTCGATACGAAACCTTACCTGGGTAACGGTGCGGCGGGGTTCTATGTGAATGTCAGACGCGCGCTGGTCAAAGGCATATTGCAACAGCCAGTCCACAATCTTGACGACATGCTGGTCATTGGCGTCCGGATTCTGGTTGGCGCCCAGGTCCAGAAGCTGCTCAAAGTTCTGCGACCCGGCTGCAGCGCCCCCCCGATTGCCGCTGGCTTTGCTGACAGAGTTCGCAAGTTGATAGAACTCGACCGTATACCGGCGAATGTCCTCAGGGTTGGCGACGACACGCCGTATGTCTTTCTGCACCGCCTGTCTGAGGTTGCTTTCCCAGTCACTTTTGAAAGGTTCAGTGCTGGCAACCATCACTTCATCACGGCCGATCTCCACAGCCAGAATGCCGTGGCGCTGGGCGAAGGCGTAGGACATGACCCGTGCGATAGCCGGGGTATCTATTTTCAGGGGGTCAATGTGATAGTAGGGTTGCTCGGCCCACTTCGCGAGCCATTGGGTCAGAGTATCCAGATCCAGGGTGCGCTCTGTTCGCCGGCTCTGCGGTTCCGCTTTGGCAATCAGTTCCAGCGGGTGTCTTTTGCTGGCGGGGTGACCCGTGTCATTGGTGGCGCCGATGTTGGCGGATAGCACCTTGTCGACGTCTTCCTGAGTGATCTCTGCACTGCCGACCAGCCCTGTACACAGATCTCTCAGCGTGAGTGTGCTTCTGTGGGGTGCTGGCGGAAACGTCTGGTCAGCCATCGATCCGATCCTTTCAGGTAGCGCTTGCAGGTGGTGTACGGTTCAGCTTGAGATGAAACATCGCCACTGTAAACAGCAGGAAGGTCAGGATGGCAAGCGTGACGGGCGCGGCCGCGCCTTCACTTAGCCAGGCTGAGACCACGTAGCGGGTGAAATAGAAAATCACCACAAAGCTCATCCAGATAAGGCCCCGGTTGTCAGCCCGGAATACGGGCACTGCAAACAGCAGTAACGGAATCAGCTTGATGCTGAGCATCAGGGGAACGGAGACTCCCGCAACCTGCACCGGGTAGAAAGTGGTTATCGCAAGGGTAGCAAGGGTAATGACATAAAGGCCGATTATCAGCCGGGCTGTCAGTCGTGCTTTCGGGTTATGAAGCATTCAGTATTCCGTTGTTGATGGCAGAGAATATCAGTGTAATTTGATGGCCAGCGTCGCCAGCCGTTGCCCGAACGTCTGGCAGATGGTTTTTTCTGAGTCGCTCAGTGCTTGTTGCTGTCCGGTTCCAGCCCAGTGGGAAGGCCCATAAGGCGTGCCACCACTGCGGGTCTCATTGAGGGCTTTCTCGGAATAGGGCACTCCGCATAGCACCATGCCGTGGTGCAGTAGCGGCAGCATCATGGTCAGCAGTGTGCTTTCCTGCCCACCATGCAGGCTGCCTGTCGAGGTGAACGCGCCTGCCGGCTTGCCCGTCAGGGCGCCACTGAGCCAGAGATCTCCGGTACCATCGAGAAAGTGTTTTAGAGGCGCCGCCATATTGCCGAAGCGGGTCGGACTGCCAAGCGCAAGACCCACGCAATGCTCAAGATCAGCTTTGGTGGCGTAGGGAGCACCGTTATCCGGCACTGGTGGCAGCGATATTTCGGTGTCCGGAGAAACCGGTGGCACCGTGCGAATGCGAGCCTCTATACCGGCAAGCTTCGATACGCCCCGGGCGATCTGCGTTGCCATTTCCGCGGTCTGACCGGTGCGGCTATAATACAGCACCAGAATGTAGGGGGTATCAGTCGCCATGGGTATCCCTGATCGAGCGTATGATGTGGAAAATATCGGTGGGTTCTGTCATGGTTCCGGCCGCACGATGCGCGGGCCGGGCCAAAGAACCCGCGGGCGCTTTAGTCTAACAGGAGGACACCCTTTGCAGTACCCTTTGCATAAGCCCGAGCCGACACGACCAAAATTTTCCAGAAGCACCAGATGGTACGTGCTTCCGGGCGTCCTGGTTCTGCTGTTTCTGGCGGGCTGTCAGAATCAGGAATTCGAGCGTGCGAACGGAACGGCGCTGGACTGGAAAAGTCTGCGCGGGCACTGGGTGCTGGTGAACTACTGGGCAGAGTGGTGCAAGCCCTGCCTGGAAGAAATTCCCGAACTCAATGCCCTGAACCGTTCGGCCTCTGTGGTGGTTCTGGGTGTTAATTTTGATGGCGTAAAAGGTCAGCCGCTGATAGATCTGGGCGAGAGAATGGGCATCAAATATGGCATGCTGGCAGAAGATCCGGGCCCGGCCCTCGGATGGCAAATGCCCGTAGGCTTGCCTGCCACCTTTGTGGTGGACCCCGAGGGTAATCTGAAAGAAACCCGTTTCGGACCGCAGACCGAAGAAGACATCACCGCCCTGATCAATAAGTAATCCGGAACCGGCAATCTATCCAGGAAGACTCCGAGCCCATGTCTGACACCTTTGTTCATCTTCGCGTTCATTCCGAATACTCCATGGTGGACGGTCTGGTGCGGGTCAAACCACTGATCGAGCGCGTCGCCGAGCTTGGCATGCCTGCAGTAGGGCTTACCGAGCAGTCCAATATGTGCTCTTTGGTGAGGTTCTACAAAGCGGCCACGGGCGCCGGTGTGAAGCCGATAATCGGGGCCGATTTGTGGGTGGATAACCCCGATGAGCCTGAAAATCCTTTTCGTCTGACTCTGCTGGCCTGCAATCAGGACGGCTACCTGAACCTGACCGAGATCGTTTCCCGTGGCTACACAGAGGGACAGCGGTTTGGCATTCCGATTATTCAGCGCAAGTGGCTAGAGGATGGTCGGGAAGGTCTGATCGCGATTTCAGGCGGAAAAATGGGAGACGTTGGCAAAGCCCTGCTGGCAGAAAAGACAGAGTTGGCCAGGGAAAGGGCGGAATACTGGATGTCGCTGTATCCGGGATCGTTTTACCTTGAATTGCAGCGCACCGGGCGGCCCGGTGACGAAGACTGCCTGCATGCCAGCGTGGCCCTGGCCGCAGATCTGTCCTGCCCGGTGGTCGCTACCAACGACGTTCACTTTCTGCACGCCGATGATTTTGAGGCTCACGAAGCCCGCGTTTGTATCGGTGAGAGCCGAACACTGGACGATCCTCGACGTGACCGCCGTTTCAGCGATCAGCAGTACCTGCGCAGCGCCGAGGAAATGATTGAGCTGTTCTCGGACATACCCGAGGCGGCACAGAACACCGTTGAAATTGCCCGCCGGTGCTCGGTTCAGGTCCGTCTGGGTGAGTATTTCCTGCCGAAGTATCCGATCCCGGATGGCATGACCATGGACGAGTTCTTCCGCAAGGTATCGGAAGAGGGCCTAGAAGAGCGACTGGCGAAAACCCTGAGCAAGGACGCCCCGGACTATGATCAGAAGCGCGAAGCCTATTACACACGCCTGAATTTTGAGCTGGACATCATCATCCAGATGGGGTTTCCCGGTTACTTCCTGATTGTTATGGACTTCATCAAGTGGGCCAAGAACAACGGCGTTCCGGTGGGTCCGGGCCGTGGTTCCGGTGCAGGTTCACTGGTGGCTTACGCCCAGTCGATTACCGATCTGGACCCGCTGGAATACGACCTGCTATTTGAGCGTTTCCTCAACCCGGAACGGGTTTCCATGCCCGACTTTGACGTCGACTTCTGCATGGAAGGCCGCGACCGGGTTATTGCCTACGTCGCCGAAAAATATGGGCGCGAGGCTGTCTCCCAGATCATCACTTTCGGCACCATGGCAGCGAAAGCTGTTGTGCGGGATGTGGCGCGGGTGCAGGGCAAGCCCTACGGGCTGGCGGATAAACTGTCCAAGATGATCCCGTTTGAGCCGGGTATGACGCTGGAAAAGGCCCTTGAGCAGGAGCCCCAGCTTGGCGAGTTTCTGGCCAATGACGAAGAAGCTCAGGGCATCTGGGAAATGGCCCTTAAGCTTGAGGGCGTCTGCCGGAACGCCGGCAAACACGCGGGGGGCGTGGTGATAGCGCCTACCAAGATCACCGATTTCTCGCCGCTCTATTGCGATGACGAGGGCGGCAGCCTGGTAACCCAGTTCGACAAAGGCGATGTAGAAGAGGCCGGCCTGGTGAAGTTCGACTTCCTGGGCCTGCGGACCCTGACCATCATCGACTGGGCCCTGAAGATGATTAACCCTCGCCGGGAAAAGTGCGGCGAAACCAGGCTCGATATCAACGAAATTCCTCTGGACGATGTATCTTCGTTCAAGATGCTGAAGAAAGCGGAAACTACCGCCGTGTTCCAGCTGGAATCACGGGGAATGAAAGACCTGATTCGTCGCCTGCAGCCGGACTCTCTTGAGGACATGATCGCGCTGGTGGCGCTATTCCGACCTGGTCCGCTTCAGTCCGGCATGGTAGATGACTTTATCGACCGGAAGCACGGGCGCCAGCCGGTGTCTTTTCCCCACCCTGATTATCAGTACGACGGCCTGAAACCAGTATTGGGACCCACTTACGGGGTTATCCTATACCAGGAACAGGTCATGAAGATTGCTCAGGTAATGGCAGGTTACAGCCTGGGCAACGCCGACATGCTGCGCCGGGCCATGGGTAAGAAAAAACCTGAGGAAATGGCCAAGCAGAAACAGTTTTTCCTCGATGGCTGCGAGAAGAACGGCATCGATAAAACTCTGGCTGAGAATATTTTTGACCTGGTGGAAAAGTTTGCCGGCTACGGCTTCAACAAATCCCACTCGGCGGCCTACGCGCTGGTGTCTTACCAGACGCTCTGGTTGAAAGCCCGTTACCCGGCGGAGTTCATGGCGGCGGTATTGACTGCTGATATGCAGAATACCGACAAGGTCGTGACGCTGGTAGAAGAGTGCCGCAGCATGGGGCTGGATCTGCTTGTGCCGGATGTCAGCCGTTCGCAATATACGTTTACCGTCAATGATGAGGGCCAGATCATCTACGGAATGGGCGCTATCAAAGGCCTGGGCGAAGGGCCGATTCAGAGCATTGTCGAAGGCCGCGCTGGCGACGAGCCCTATCACAATCTGTTTGATTTCTGCCGCCGGGTGGACCTGAAAAAAGTGAACAAGCGAGCCATAGAAGCGCTGATCCGCTGTGGTGCCATGGATAAGTTGGGCGCGGGCAGGGCACACTTGATGGCAAGTATCGACAAAGCCATCCAGCAGGCCGGGCAACAGTCGCGTAACGAGTCCGTGGGCATGACTGACATGTTCGGTGATATTGCCGCCGGCGGCGAAGGTGAAGACCCGTATGCCGACGTGGCAGGGGTGAGAGAATGGCCGGAGAAACAGCGCCTCAAAGGCGAAAAAGACACGCTTGGGCTCTATCTGACCGGCCATCCGTTCGACGAGTACGAACGGGAAGTGCGCCGGTTTGTACGCTCCCCCATTGCTGAGCTGAAACCCTCCCGTCAGCCTCAACGGGTTGCGGGGCTGGTGGTGGCCCTGCGTTCGATGAAAACCCGCACCGGGTCCACCATGGCGTTTATTACACTGGACGATCGCAGTGCCCGGATTGAAGCCACGCTGTTCTCGGAGGCGTTTTTTGAGCACCGGGAGCTGCTGCAGTCAGATCAGGTGATCGTGGTGGAAGGCCAGGTCAGTCATGATGACTACTCCGGTCAGATGAAAATGCGGGTGAGCTCGGTGATGGATGTGGGAACGGCCAGGCAGCAGTTCAGTCGTGGGCTCAAACTTGCAATCCACGCGGACCAGCTGCAAAACGGCCTGCTGGACAAACTGGATTCCACCCTGCGGCCATTCCGCTGTGAAGGCAGCCCGGTGTGGATTGAATACAGCACCAACGAGGCCAGCACGCGTATTGAACTCGGGGATTCCTGGCGGGTTCAGCCGGACGATGATCTGCTGCTGGAGCTGAAATACCTGGTAGGCGACCAGGCGGTCGAACTGGTCTATGATTGATACTAATAGGCAAAGCGCCTGATACAGATGGCCTCATACAAAGGTCCGCTTTAGTGATCGGTCCGGCATTGCTATATTTGTTGATATATCTTATTTTTTGGCGGCCTGAGTGTTCGCCCTGCAATCATAATGATGGAACATCATGAACCCTAACTATCTTGATTTCGAACAGCCTATTGCCGACCTTGAAGCCAAGATTGAAGAGCTTCGTATGGTGGGTAATGATACCGACATCAACATCACCGACGAAATTTCCCGACTGAAGAAAAAGAGTGTCAGCCTGACGGAAAGCATCTTCTCGGACCTGAAACCGTGGGATGTGACCCGTCTTGCCCGTCACCCCAGGCGGCCTTATACCCACGATTACATCGAAATGATGTTTGATGATTTCGATGAACTGCACGGTGACCGCCGGTACGCGGATGACCAGGCGATTGTGGGTGGCACTGCGCGCCTGGACGGCAAACCGATCATGATTATCGGCCACCAGAAAGGCCGGGAAGTGCGGGACAAGGTCAAGCGTAACTTTGGTATGCCCAGGCCTGAAGGTTACCGCAAAGCCCTGCGGCTGATGGAAATGGCCGAGCGGTTTCACATGCCGATTCTGACTTTTATCGATACACCGGGCGCCTATCCGGGCATCGGTGCGGAAGAACGGGGCCAGAGCGAGGCAATTGCCTTCAATCTGGCCGTTATGTCGCGCCTGAAAACGCCGATCATTTCCACGGTGGTGGGTGAGGGCGGCTCCGGTGGCGCGCTGGCCATTGGCGTGTGTGACCAGCTCAACATGCTGCAGTACTCTACTTACGCGGTTATTTCTCCTGAGGGTTGTGCCTCCATCCTCTGGAAAAGCGCCGAGTATGCGTCCCAGGCGGCAGAATCCATGGGCGTTACCGCCGAACGGCTGAAAGAGCTGGGCGTGGCGGATCATGTGATTCAGGAGCCTCTGGGTGGCGCTCACCGCGCTCCGGATAAAATGGCCGAATCCCTGAAAGAGGTTCTTGCCCAGGGCATTGAAGAGCTCAGCGCCCTGCCGGTCGATGAGCTGGTTGCGCGCCGCTACGAGAGGCTGACGCGTTATGACACGGGCCGGTAATACCGGCCCTGACAGTGCCTGGCCAGAGGCGCTTCTGGCCTCGGTCAGCAACCTGCCGACACACTCCGGATTGCACGTCGCCCTAAGTGGTGGCCTGGATTCAGTCCTTCTGCTCCATTCTGCCGCCCGGCTTTTTCGCAATAGCGGCAAACTGACGGCGATTCATGTGAATCATCAGATCCAGTCGAACTCTGCTGATACCCAGAGGTTCTGCCAGGACCTGTGCCAGTCTCTTGAGGTTCCCTGTCGAATTATTCCGGTAAACGTGCCGGCGATAGCTTATCGCGATAGCACCGGAACCGGAGGGCTGGAGGAAGCTGCGCGGACGGCCCGTTATCAGGCGTTTGAAGCTTGTCTGGAGAAGGGCGACCTGCTGCTGATGGCGCATCACGCAGACGATCAGGCTGAAACCGTCCTGTTTCGGCTGATACGCGGTACCGGCGTTGCGGGATTGGCAGGAATGCCGGTGTCCCGCGCTGTCGGAAAAGGTGCCCTGTATCGCCCGTTTCTTGATGTTAGTCGTCGGCAGCTGGAATGCTGGGCGCAATTGCACGGAATTGACTGGGTTGAGGATCCCAGCAACCGCGACCAGCGGTTTGATCGGAATTTTCTCCGCCAGTCCATTATTCCTGCCCTCAAGCAGCGCTGGCCCTCTCTCAACCGCCGTCTGGCGGCCACAGCCCGCGCCTGTGGTGACGCCTTTCATGAAAGCTACGAACTGGCCAGTAGCCTTGCCAGCATTCATTTTACCCGGTGCAGGACCATAGATGACGGCCTGGATCTCTCAGCGCTGGCCGCATTAACGGTAGCCGAACAGAAAAACCTGATTCGCTGGTGGGTAAGTCGACAGCAGTATTGGCCGCCTGACCCGGCGGACTGGACCGGGCTATTATCCGAATTTATGGATTCCGGCGCCGACCGACAGCCGGAATATCATGGCACTGGCTATGTTCTTCGTCGCTACCAGAACACACTTTGTCTGGTCACCGGCCAGACTATGTCCGGTGACCAACCGTTGCAGCTTGAGCCGGGGCAGGAGACCGCCTGGGGAGGTTGGCGCCTGAAGCTACAGACCGTCACCATAGACGCTGGCTGTCCTCCGAAGCTTGTGGTTCACGCAAGAGCGGGTGGCGAGCGAATCAGGGTGCGCCCCGATGGTCCGTCCCGGCCTTTAAAAAAATGGCTTCAGGAGCAGGCTGTGCCAGCCTGGGAGCGGGGCCATTTACCGCTGGTAACGGATGTGACCAGCGGTGATGAAACGCTAGTCGCTGTGGGGCATCTGTGGGTGTCAGAGCAGTACTGTGGGGAGGCGCCTGCCAGTGGTTGGCGCCTGATTGCGGAGCGGGATTCTGATTGAGTAGGTGGGGGACTTCTGGTAATCTGATCTCCCATCTTGAGATGATAATCTCCCTCCTTCACCGAACCAGACAAATCACGGAATCTGCATGACGCGTTATATTTTCGTCACCGGCGGTGTCGTGTCCTCCTTGGGGAAAGGAATCGCATCAGCCTCGCTGGCTGCGATCCTTGAGGCGCGCGGCCTGAAGGTCACTATTCTCAAGCTGGACCCGTACATCAACGTGGACCCCGGCACCATGAGCCCCTTCCAGCACGGTGAAGTGTTTGTCACCGAAGATGGCGCGGAAACAGACCTGGACCTTGGTCACTACGAACGGTTTATCCGCACGCCCATGACCCGCCGGAACAATTTTACGACCGGCCGCGTTTATGAAGAGGTGATCCGCAAGGAGCGCCGGGGCGATTACCTTGGCGGAACGGTTCAGGTCATCCCCCACATTACCGACGAAATCAAACGCCGGGTTGTGGAGGGCGCTGCCGGGGCAGACGTTGCCATGATCGAGATTGGCGGCACCGTGGGTGACATCGAATCCCTGCCATTCCTCGAAGCCTGCCGCCAGCTCAAAGTGGAAGTAGGCCCTCAGCGTGCATTGTTCATGCACCTGACGCTGGTTCCGTACATTGCGACTGCCGGTGAAATCAAAACCAAACCGACCCAGCATTCCGTGAAGGAAATGCGCTCAATTGGTCTGCAGCCGGACATCCTGTTGTGTCGTTCCGAGCACGAAGTTGACGCCAGCTCCCGGCGTAAGATCGCGCTGTTCACCAACGTGGAAGAGCGTGCGGTTATTCCGCTTCAGGACGCAAAATCCATTTACTCCATTCCGCGAATGCTCCACGAATTCGGGCTGGATCAGCTTGTCACCGAGCGTTTCGGCCTTGATGCCAAGCCGGCAGACCTGAGCGAGTGGGACGCAGTCGTTGAGTCCCTGATGAACCCGGACGGCGAAGTCACCGTCGCTATGGTCGGCAAGTATATGGAGCTGCTGGACGCCTACAAATCTCTGGTGGAATCCTTGCTACATGCAGCCATTAAGACCCGCACCAAGGTCCGGATCAATTACATTGATTCCGAGGATATAGAGCGTGACGGCACCGGCTCACTGGAAAGCGCAGACGCTATTCTGGTGCCAGGTGGATTTGGTGAGCGCGGCGTGGAAGGCAAAATCCGCACCGTTCAGTACGCCCGTGAAAACAAGGTGCCCTACCTGGGGATCTGCCTGGGCATGCAGGTGGCGGTTATCGAGTACGCCCGCAATGTTGCCGGTCTGAAAGGCGCCCACAGCACCGAGTTCCGCGAGCATGCACCCGAACCGGTTATTGGTCTGATCACTGAATGGCTGGACGCCAGCGGTGAAAAAGAAGAGCGTTCGGGGGAGTCCGATCTGGGTGGCAGTATGCGCCTGGGAGCTCAGGACTGTGTTGTGGCAGAAGGCTCAACCATCGCCGGTTGCTACGGCAAAAAAACTATCCGTGAACGTCATCGTCACCGCTATGAGGTAAATAATCATTTTCTGCCACAGCTAGAGGCCGCCGGTTTGAGAGTTTCCGGCCGCTCCACCGATGGCAAACTGGTGGAAGTAGTGGAAGTGCCGGACCATCCGTGGTTCGTGGCTTGTCAGTTCCATCCGGAGTTCACGTCTACCCCCCGTGACGGTCATCCGTTGTTTAAAGGCTTCGTAGAAGCTGCGCGGGCCCGCAAAAAGGAATCCTGAATATGGCACGGAGCATGGTCGAGGTGTCTGGCATCCAGGTCGCCAACGATACGCCGTTTGTACTGTTCGGCGGTATGAACGTGCTGGAATCCCGTGAGCTGGCTTTTGAAGTGGCAGACGCTTATGTAGAGGTTTGCTCAAAGCTGGGCATTCCCTATGTGTTCAAGGCGTCCTTTGACAAGGCCAACCGCTCTTCGGTGAACTCTTTCCGCGGGCCGGGCCTGGAAAAGGGCCTGCAGATCCTGGCAGATATTAAAAGCAAGTATGGGGTTCCGATCATTTCCGATGTCCACGAGGCTTCACAGGCGGCTCCGGCTGCAGAGGTTTGTGACATCATCCAGTTACCGGCCTTTCTAAGCAGGCAGACGGACCTCGTGGTCGCCATGGCTGAAACCGGCGCTGTGATCAATATCAAGAAAGCCCAGTTTCTGGCGCCTCAGGAAATGAAACACATCATCACCAAGTGTGGTGAAGCCGGTAACGACAAAATCATCCTGTGCGAGCGCGGCACCAGCTTTGGTTACAACAACCTGGTGGTGGATATGCTCGGTTTTGGCATCATGAAAGCCATGGATGTTCCGGTAATGTTCGATGTCACCCATGCGTTGCAGATGCCCGGTGGCCGCTCGGATTCGGCAGGCGGCCGCCGTGCACAGGTGGCCGATCTGGCACTGGCGGGCATGTCTCAGGGATTAGCGGGCCTGTTTCTGGAAGCGCATCCTGATCCGGATAATGCCAAATGTGACGGGCCTTGTGCCCTGCGCCTGAGCCAGCTTGAACCGTTCCTTCAGAGGGTGAAAGCCGTGGATGACCTGGTGAAAAGTTTTAAGCCGATCGACACCGCCTGACTGGCGGTGTTTGTTTTTTCATGTCTGGGAGTACGAGCAGGTGGGAGATGGCTTTCCGAAACACGCTCCTTGCGGCACATCCATGTGACGCTTGGGCTCCGCCATCCATGGCTCCGCACAGTTTCGGAAAGCCATCCCCCACCTGCTCTAGACCCGGCTAAAAGTTAAACCGTTTAGACATAGAAAATCTGGAGAATCAGAAGAATGACCAAGATTGCCAACATCAAAGGCCGTGAGATTCTGGATTCACGTGGTAACCCGACCGTAGAAGCTGACGTTATTCTGGAAGACGGCACGATTGGTAGTGCCTGTGCGCCGTCTGGTGCGTCGACTGGTTCACGGGAAGCCCTTGAACTTCGGGACAAAGATGCCAGCCGCTATCTGGGTAAAGGCGTGCTTAAGGCTGTTGAGACGGTCAATACCAAAATTCGTGAAGCCCTGATTGGAAAAGATGCGGCAGACCAGCGTGCGATCGACAAGGTCATGCTCGAATTGGATGGCACTGAGAACAAGGCCAATCTTGGAGCGAACGCTATTCTTGCTGTCTCCCTGGCCTCCGCAAAAGCGGCAGCTGCCTCCCTTGGCAAGCCGCTGTATGCGCACATCGCTGATATAAACGGAACCTCCGGCAAGTACTCCATGCCGGTGCCGATGATGAACATTCTCAACGGCGGTGAGCATGCTGACAACAACGTGGATATTCAGGAGTTCATGATTCAGCCGGTGGCTGCCAAGTCGTTTACCGAGGCGCTGCGCATTGGTGCGGAGATCTTCCACGCGCTGAAGAAGGTCCTTCACAGCAAAGGCCTGAATACGGCCGTAGGTGACGAAGGTGGTTTTGCACCGGATCTGCCTTCCAACGAAGGCGCTCTGGCGATGATTCAGGACGCCGTCGAGAAAGCCGGTTACAAGCTGGGTACCGATGTGACCCTGGCTTTGGACTGTGCGTCTTCCGAGTTCTATGAAGACGGCCAGTACCGGCTTGCCGGTGAGGGCAAGAGCTTTGACTCTGAAGGCTTTGCGGATTACCTGTCAGGCTTGTGCGAGCGTTATCCCATCGTTTCCGTTGAAGATGGTATGGACGAGAGCGATTGGGACGGCTGGAAGGTTTTGACGGACAAGCTCGGCAGCAAAGTGCAGCTGGTCGGCGATGACCTGTTTGTCACCAACACCCGAATTCTGAAAGAAGGTATTGAGAAGGGCGTTGCCAACTCTATTCTGATCAAGTTCAACCAGATCGGAAGCCTGACCGAGACTCTGGATGCGATCAAGATGGCCCAGGATGCCGGTTACACCGCGGTCATTTCGCACCGTTCCGGTGAAACCGAAGATACCACCATTGCGGATCTGGCGGTGGCCACCTGTGCAGGGCAGATTAAAACTGGCTCTCTGTGCCGGTCTGACCGGGTCGCCAAGTACAACCAGCTGCTTCGAATCGAGGAAGCCCTGGGAGCTGACGCGCCGTATCGCGGCCGGAGTGAAATCAAAGGTCAGAGCTGAAGCCCCGGTCAGTTACGCCTGAACCCCGAAAAGGCCATCACACGTCCATTATGTGAAGTGTGATGGCCTTTTTGTACAAGTGCTTAGCAGAACTTGTTGAAAAACTACACTAACGTCTATACTCAACACTCGATATTTGTCTGATACACGGAATTGCAATGAAATTGCTCTGGTCCATCATGGTTTTGCTGATCATCCTGCTACAGGGTCGCCTGTGGGTTGGGGAGGGCAGCTTTGCGCAGGTGTGGGGGCTGGAAGAATCCATTGCCGGGCAGCGCTCGGAAAACGCAGAGCTGGAAGTGCGCAACGAACGCCTGTTCGCAGAAGTGCAGAATCTTCGGGGCCAGCAGGGCGCACTGGAAGAACGGGCCCGGATGAATCTCGGCCTGATCCGCGAGGACGAAACTTTTTTTCTCGTAGTTGAACAATAACGTTCTGCCTCCCAACGTCGACCATGCCCATGACTACCCCAAAACTCTGGCTTGTTATCCCCGCCGCCGGTGCCGGCAAGAGAATGCAGTCCGCCCGGCCCAAACAGTACCTATCTGTGCGCGGAAGCCTGGTTCTCGATCTGACCATCTCCCGTATTGTCGATCATCTGGCCCTGGCCGGATGTGTTGTCGCCATAAACCCGGATGATCCCTGGTGGTGCGAAACAAAAGCCAGTCAGGACGACCGCATTACCTGTTGCCACGGTGGTCAGGAGCGGGCTGACTCGGTGCTCGCTGGTCTCGAATCGCTGGAAGAACAGGCGGACCCCGATGATTGGGTGTTGGTACACGATGCGGCCCGGCCATGCCTGCATCCGGATGATCTCAATCGGCTGCTCACCGAACTGGCAGGGCACACAGTGGGTGGGTTGCTGGCGGCACCGGTCACGGATACTCTGAAAAAAACCGGCCCCGACGGGCCGGATGTTCAGGCAACAGTCGACAGGACTCACCTCTGGCGGGCGTTGACGCCACAGATGTTCCGCTACGGCATTCTTAAATCCGCTCTGCAGGCATCGCTCTCAGCCGGGCGGCCAGTCACGGATGAATCCTCCGCGGTGGAACAGTCTGGTTATTTCCCCTGTATTGTCGAGGGCCGTCCCGATAATATTAAGGTAACGGTGCCAGCGGATCTGGCGCTGGCGGATTTTTTGCTCAGCCGCTTCTGAATCCATGTCGTTTCGACCTGTAAAAGGAACCCACTATGCGAATCGGGCAGGGCTTTGATGTCCACGCGTTCTGCGAGGGAGATCATGTCATTCTTGGTGGTGTGACCATTCCGTTTGAGCAAGGTATCAAGGCGCATTCTGATGGTGATGTACTCTTGCATGCGCTCGCAGATGCGCTGCTGGGAGCAGTGGCCCTGGGTGATATTGGGCATTTTTTTCCCGACACCAGCGATGAATGGGCCGGAGCCGACAGCCGCGATCTGCTGCGCAGAGTCATTGAGCGGGTAACGGGGGAGGGCTATAAGCTGGCCAATGTGGATGCCACAATCATCGCCCAGGCGCCGAAAATGGCACCGCACATTCAGACCATGCGGCTGAATATCGCCGAGGACCTGAACCTTCCTGCAAACCGCGTGAGCGTGAAAGCAACCACCAGCGAGCGTCTGGGCTTTACTGGCCGTGGTGAGGGCATTGCCTGCCAGGCAATCTGTTTGCTTGAGCCGGACGCCTTATGAGAGATGATCCGCACCCGGAACGCCCGAATCATTGGCGACTCGACTGGCCAACATCAACAGGCCACAGGGTTGGCCGCGCTCTGCTCAAAGCCAGCCCCGCTGACTTTCTGGTTGATGAGAAGCTGGATGTTTCGAATTGTTCGGGTGGTGAGCACCTGTACCTTCGAATCGAAAAAACCGGTGATAACACCGAGTATGTCGCCCGTCAGCTCGCAGTGCTGGCAGAATGCAGGCATTTCGACATAGGGTTTTGTGGCCTGAAGGATCGTCACGCGGTGACCCGACAGTGGTTCAGCGTCTACCGGCCTGGGCTTGAGGGTGAGGACAGCGCTCTAATGTCCCGGATTGCTGAAACCTGGCCGGTGCTGGACGGGTGTCGGGGCCAGAAAAAACTTCGCCGGTCTGATCACCAGGGCAACGGGTTCGACATTATCCTGAAGGAATTGAGCGGACAGAGAGAAGCTATCAACGAGGCTTTGTCCGGACTAAGCAATGACGGCTGCCCGAATTATTTCGGCCCCCAGCGATTTGGCCATGCCGGTGGAAATCTGGACAGGGCAGTTGCGATGGACCCGGCGAGAATGATCTCTGGTAGGGGCCGGAACGGTAAAAAAAGAAGGCGTGGGCGGTCTTCCTCTGGCGATGACGAGGCTAAGAACGTATTGTACTTTTCGGCGGCACGTTCCTGGCTGTTCAATGAAGTGCTGGCCCACCGGGTAGAGGCCGGTAACTGGCGTGATCCCCTTGATGGCGAACCGGGGCTGCCGGGCGAAACAGAGGCCGTGGTCACAGGCCCCATGTGGGGTGATGGCGGCACCGAGGCCGTATTGGTTCAGGGTGAGCTTGAGCGGGCCGTGGTTTCCCGCTCTCCAAAGGTTGAGTCGGTGTTTGCATTAACCCGCATGAAACCGGAGCGCCGCCGACTGATTCTGATGCCGGAAAAAATGCAATGGGAATGGCTGGGTGCAGACCAGTTATTGATCTCTTTCGGGTTACCTCCCGGGCAATATGCGACAACGCTGCTCGGTGATGTGTTTGATTTAGCAGTAAGTGGAGGCAATCGTGCGAATTCTGTTGTCCAATGATGACGGTGTGCAGTCGCCCGGCCTGAAGGCCCTTTACGAAGGGCTCGAGGGACTGGGTGAGTTGCATGTTGTAGCGCCCGACCGGGACCATAGCGGTGCCAGCAATGCGCTCACCCTGAACCGGCCTTTGACCGTTGAAAATCATGCCAGTGGATTTCAGTCTGTTGATGGCACACCCACCGATTGTGTTCATCTGGCGGTAAACGGTCTGTTTGAGCACCCCTTCGATCGGGTGGTTTCCGGGATCAACACCCACGCCAATCTCGGTGACGATATTATCTATTCAGGCACTGTGGCGGCCGCGACCGAAGGCCGACACCTGGGCCTTCCGGCTATTGCCGTGTCGCTGGTGAACGAGGGCCACTTTCACTACGAGACAGCGGCCCGGGTTGTCAGGGTGCTACTGGAAGGTACTGCTCCCCTGTCTCTGGGCCCCCGCTGTATTCTCAACGTGAATGTGCCGGATGTACCCTGGGAGGCGTTGGCAGGGTTCCGTGTTACCCGCCTTGGCCACCGTGGCCGTGCCGAAGGCGCCGTGCCTATGACCTGTCCGCGAGGCAAGGCCCGTTTCTGGATCGGCGCGGCCGGTCAGGGTAGCGACGCCGGTGAGGGAACCGATTTTCAGGCAGTACAGAACCATTTCGTGAGCATTACCCCCGTGCATGTGGACATGACCCGCCACGAGGCACTGCCGAAGCTGCAAGACTGGGTGGAGGACCTGAATCACGGGGTGAGTAAAGAGGAAACCGGTTGATGGTCGCCGAACTCGATGGAATCGGGATGACCTCCCGCCGCACCAGAATGCGACTGATTCAGCGTTTGCGCGAATCCGGCATTGTCGACGAGCAGGTACTTGCCGCCATGTCTGACGTGCCCCGGCACATCTTTCTGGACGAAGCCCTGGCCCATCGCTCCTATGAAGACACCGCTCTGCCTATCGGCTACAACCAGACCCTGTCCCAGCCTTATATTGTGGCCCGTATGACGGAAGTTCTGATGCGTCACCAGCCCTCTCGGGTACTGGAGTTGGGAACCGGCTCCGGTTACCAGACGGCCATTCTTGCCAGGCTGGTGGATCAGGTGTTCAGTGTCGAGCGAATCAAGCCGTTGCAGGATCGTGCCCGGGACCGGCTGAGAGCGCTTGCCGCGCGTAATGTGCTTCTGAAACACGCCGATGGCGGCATGGGCTGGCCAGACAAGGGGCCATTTGACGGCATCATAGTGACGGCGGCTCCCCGCGAGGTACCGGAAGAGCTTAAATCGCAACTGGCCGATGGCGGGGTGCTCGTGGCCCCGATTGGTGAACATACCCAGATGCTCACCGAAATTGTCCGCCACGGTAATCATTTTGAAATTAACGAAGTAGAGCCGGTCCGGTTTGTACCTTTGCTGGGCGGGGTTGTGCGGTGAGTCAACTGAACCCTGACCGTGATAATCGCCTATGGTCTGTTTTTCTCCGGGGTATGGCTATGGGCGCCGCCGACATTGTGCCCGGGGTGTCCGGCGGCACCATCGCCTTGATCACCGGTATCTATTTCCGGCTGTTACAGGCGATCAGTGATCTTCCGGAAGCTGCATGGCAACACCTGCTCAAAGGCCGTTTCCGCGCGTTTTGGCAGGCCTGTGACGGCACCTTTCTGCTTTGTCTGCTTGCCGGAATTCTGGTCAGCATTGTCACCCTGGCGTCTGCCATCAGTGTCGCCCTGGACCAGTATCCCATCCTGATCTGGAGCTTCTTTTTCGGCCTAATTATTGCCTCGGTGTGGCACGTCAGTCGTCAGGTGCAATTGCCACGGGCGGCATTGTTAGCGCCCTTTGCCGGAGGGGTTGTGTTTGCGTGGTGGGTCGGCACCCTGGGCGGGATGCCTTTGCAACCGTCGTTGCTGATGTTTTTCGGCGCGGGTGCGCTGGCAATCTGCGCGATGATTCTACCCGGTATTTCGGGCTCATTTATTCTGGTTATTCTGGGGATGTATGCGCCGGTTCTGGACGCGATCCGGGCGCCCGATCCTGTCATTCTGGGGGCGTTTTCTCTCGGATGTCTGGCTGGACTACTCTCTGTCGCACGGTTGATTACCTGGGCGTTTTCCCGCTTCCACGATCTGGTATTGGCGCTGCTAATCGGTTTCATGGTCGGTGCCCTCAATAAGATGTGGCCCTGGAAGCAGACCCTGAGCTGGCGCATCAATAGTTCCGGTGAGCAGGTTCCCCTGGCCGAGGCAAGTGTCAGCCCCTTCAGCTATGCTGAACAGATCGGTCAGGATCCTCAGTTACTGATGGCCTGCCTGTTTGCTTTGGCAGGATTGGCGTTAGTCCTGGCCGTAGAGTGGGCCGGCAAGCGAAGGTGAGATTTGGGCGCCAGTTCACAGGGATTTTGCGACGAGTGTTACCTTTTGGTCCTTCAGACTGTTTCGAGCGGTAACAAATAATGGTGCACAGTAACCTGGTTTGGCACCGAAAATGTGCAATAAATTAGCGAGTTACTAAGAAAATCTGATAACTGGATACATTTCTTATACAAAAATAGATTAACAGGCTCTTTTTTATTCTTTTTAGATTGACGTACAGGTTGTTTGAGTCGGTATTTGCAACGTCACTTTGGTGCCCCATGAGTGTCCACGAGCGGTCACGTTCAAAAATCAATTTGTACGCCTTTTCACGGCTGGGTTACGCCGCGGCTCTGTTGATTAGCATGTTTGGACTTGCCGGCTGTAATACCTCTGCCATCCATCAGGATGACCGCTACAATCCTCCGGTTTACTGGGGCCGCCATGTGGTCAAATCTGGCGAAACCCTTTACAGCATTGCCTGGCGGTACGGGCGAGATTACCGGGAGCTGGGGGACGCCAATGACATACCCCCACCCTATGACCTCAAAGCGGGGCAGGTCGTGCAACTGGATAAACGTGGCAGTGCTTCGGCAGTGTCAGGGTCCCCCCAGCCTCCGAGTTCGCTCCGCCGTTCTCCGCCGCCTGACCCACCGGCGCCTAAGGTTTCCAAACCCCCGAATCGATCTGCTCCAGCGGCGGAGCAGAGCCAGACAGTGGCCAGCATTGAGTGGCGCTGGCCACACGTTGGCACCGTAATTGCAGCGTATTCTACGTCTGGAAAAGTCAATAAAGGTATTGATATTGCAGGGAATCCGGGTGATTCTGTTCGGGCAGCCGCAAGCGGTAATGTGGTTTATGCAGGGGATGGTTTACTCGGCTATGGAAATCTGGTCATTGTGAATCACAACGAGCACTACCTCAGTGCCTATGCCCACAACCGGAAGGTTCTGGTCAGAGAAGGGGAGGATGTAACCGCTGGGCAAAAGATTGCCGAATTGGGAAGTAGCGGAACAGACCGGCCAAAATTGCATTTTGAAATCCGGAAAAATGGTAACCCCGTGAACCCGGTGCCTTATCTGCCGCCTCGCTGACCATTGGTCAACGCGAGTCTGGTGAAAGGGTAAAGAGAGTGAAAAAAACAGAACAACCAAAATAATAATCAAGAAAAGAATCATCTGGCGAATAACAAAAACAACGGCCCGGCGTCGCGAGCAGCCAGAGAATAACGTCCTGAACAAGAAAACAGATAAGAAAAGGTGCTCATAACAATAAGAACTGTGAGCAAATATCCAGGATCCTTGAAAGGCGGGGCAAGCGTTATGTCATCAGAGCAGGAAGAACTCATCATCGATCGTGTGTCAGATGCGGAAGAGTCAGGCGATCAGCTGTTAGCAGAAGACAAAGTTGAAAAAGAAGAAGCAGCGGGCACCGAAGCTGCTACCACCGAACGAGATATCCCGGCCCGTGGCCGCTATTTCTCCAGTCTAAAGCAGATGGACGCCACTCAGCTTTATCTTAACGAAATCGGATTTTCTCCCCTTTTGACTCCCGAGGAAGAGGTTTACTTTGCACGGCTTGCCCGCAAAGGTGAAGAGTCGGGCCGTAAAAGGATGATCGAGAGTAACCTTCGTCTGGTGGTCAAGATCGCCCGTCGTTATGTGAACCGGGGGCTTACTCTGCTTGACTTGATCGAAGAGGGTAATCTTGGCTTGATCCGTGCGGTTGAAAAGTTTGATCCGGAACGGGGTTTCCGTTTCTCAACCTACGCCACCTGGTGGATTCGTCAGACCATCGAGCGGGCGATCATGAATCAGACCCGGACTATCCGGTTGCCGATTCACGTGGTCAAAGAGTTGAATCTCTACCTGCGCGCTGCGCGTGAGCTTACTCAGAGGCTCGATCACGAGCCCTCTGCTGAAGAAATTGCGCAGAGGGTGGATAAGCCGGTGGCAGACGTGAAGCGCATGCTCGGGCTGAACGAGCGCGTTGCCTCCATGGATACGCCAATTGGCAGTGGTGGTGAAAAATCCCTGCTGGATACGGTCGCTGATGAGGGGGCATCTGACCCTGCTGATCTGCTGCAGGACAACAACATGTGCGCCTGCGTCAACAAGTGGATTGACCTGCTCAGCGATAAACAGCAGGAGGTGCTGTCCCGCCGTTTCGGTCTTCGTGGTTATCCGATCAGTACGCTGGAGGAGGTCGGGCAGGAAATTGGTCTGACCCGTGAGCGGGTTCGCCAGATTCAGGTTGAGGCGCTGCGTCGTCTTCGCGAGATTCTTGAAAAAGAAGGCCTGTCAGGCACCATGCTGTTCAAGTAAGGCTCCTGAACAGGATAGGAGCAATAGATAAGAGAAAACCGGCCCTTTCGGGAGCCGGTTTTTTTTCGCCTGCACAAATGAGAACCAGCCCGCGAAAGATGCAGTTTACATCCTGTTACACTTGGCTCGCCGAAGTGGGATAAGGGTGTCGAGCTTCGGCGAACCACCAGAAACAAGATTCTATAATAACGATCGAAAAGGAAAAGACGATGAAAAAGGCTCTATCAACAGGATTTGCTTCACTGCTGCTGACTGCTGTGCTCTCGGCTCCGGCCGTGGCGCTGGAAGTGGGCGGTATCGATGTACCGGAAACCTATTCGGCGATGGGTACAGACCTCAAGCTGAACGGCGCGGGAACTCGCTCCAAGTGGTTTATGGATTTGTACGTCGGCGGCCTTTATGTGCCCAGCACGATTAATGATGGCCAGGCCATTATCAATGCCGATGAGCCGCAGGCCATCACCTTGCACATTATTTCCGGCATGATAACGAGCGACAAAATGAAGTCGGCCACCATGGAAGGTTTCGAGAATTCCACCGGTGGTGATCTCGCTGCGATCCAGGGTGAAGTTGACGCGTTCCTTGACGTGTTTTCCGAGGAAATCGTAGACGGAGACGTGTTTGACCTGGTGTATCTGCCAGGCGAAGGCACTCGCGTACTGAAGAACGGTGAGCCGCGCTCCACCATTGAAGGTCTGGAGTTCAAGAAGGCACTGTTCGGTATCTGGTTGTCTGACGAGCCCGCACAGGAAGACCTGAAAGAGAAAATGCTGGGTCAGCGTTAATACCCGGTCGTGAATTGACCCGCTCCTGACAGGGCGGGTCAGTCTCAATCCATGTAATCCCGCTTCTGCCTGAACTCGCAAAGATCTTCGATTTCGCAGGCACCACACCGGGGCTTGCGCGCGGTACAGGTGTATCTCCCGTGTAGTATTAACCAGTGGTGAGCATCCAGAAGAAACTCCCTGGGTACGAGTCGCATCAGCCGTTTTTCTACCTCAAGTACGTTCTTGCCCGGCGCAATCCCTGTCCGGTTGGACACCCGGAAGATATGAGTATCCACTGCCATGGCTGGATGGCCAAAGGCGGTATTCAGTACCACGTTTGCGGTTTTCCTGCCCACTCCCGGTAATGCCTCCAGATCCTCCCGGTTATCCGGTACCTGACTGTTGTGTTTCTCCACCAGGACTTTACAGGTTTTGGTGACATTGTCGGCTTTGCTGTTAAACAGGCCGATAGTCTTGATGTATTCCTTAAGGCCGTCCGCGCCTAACTGATAGATCGCTTCCGGTGTGTTGGCCACGGGGAACAGCCTGGCAGTGGCCTTGTTCACGCCAACGTCTGTTGCCTGGGCGGAGAGAATAACGGCAATCAACAACTCAAATGAATTGGAGTAGTTCAGCTCGGTGGTTGGCGACGGATTGGCGTCTCTCAGTCGGGTGAAAATGGCTGTTCGTTTTTCCCTGTTCATGACACATGGCCTGTTACGCGGACGCGCTTGCTTCCGGCCTCGACCGGCCGCGCTGCACGGCGTGCCTTGATGCGGCTATCTATGCCGTTTTTCAGCGCAATCAGAAGCCCGAGGCCGATAAAGGCTCCGGGTGGCAAAACCATAAACAGCACATTTGGATAGTTTTCCAGCGGGCGGATGGCCCAGTCGCTGGCCGCCGGACCCAGCAAGAGATCCATGTTGGTCAGTAGTGTGCCTTGGCCAATCAGCTCGCGGATGGCCCCCAGGGCGATCAGTACGAACAGAAAGCCGAGGCCCATCATGACACCATCAAGCAGGGCCGGGAGCGGTGGATTCCTGGAGGCGAAAGCATCTGCGCGGCCTAGAATGGCGCAGTTGGTGACAATCAGCGGAATAAAAATGCCCAGAATCTGATAGAGCTCATAGGTGAAAGCCTGCATCAGCAGTTCGGCACAGGTCACAAAGGAAGCGATGATCATCACGAACGCGGGCAAGCGTACGGATTCACTGACGAAATTCCGGATCAAAGACACCGCAAGGTTGGAGCCCATCAAAACCAGCAAGGTGGCCAGCCCGAGGCCGATGGCGTTGACCACGGTGCTGGTAACGGCCAGCAGCGGGCAAAGGCCGAGCACCTGCACCAGCGCCGGGTTGTTGGTCCAGAGTCCGTCGCGGATGATCTCTGCGCTGGATTTGGTCGCCATGTTACGAATGCTC
>Ga0306868_1000458_pt1 | contig 26798 bp, 27 predicted proteins | sample AntRauTorckE6832_FD_190411 | JGI IMG/M metagenome (GOLD analysis project Ga0306868, IMG submission 190411) | Saline lake microbial communities from Rauer Islands, Antarctica - Metagenome Torckler E6 #832 (v2) (version 2) | ecosystem: Environmental > Aquatic > Non-marine Saline and Alkaline >... | reverse complement strand
ATTAGAAAAAATGTTAAAAGAAGACGTTTAAAAACCGTAATAAAAGATATGATTTTACTGGCTGCAAAATACGTAAGACATGCAAGGCAAAAATTCATTAAAATTGGTAGGAGCAACAAGTGGTTTGAGGTGATTAAAAGTCTTTATGATGAAATAATCCCCTGCTAAAAAATTTAAAAAATTATCAGAATAAGACCTAGGTTTTCCATGCATAAAATGCAGTTAGTATTTAGAATTATTTTAAAAATTAATGAATTAAATTTTTCACATCAAATATTTGTGATTCTAACTAAATAAATTTGTTGAAATCAGAGAAATGGGCCGACTTAAACCTGTATCACTGATTCAGGTTTTAATTATACACTAAAGCGAACATTAGTTCAAAATATTTTTTAATGCCATTCATCCACGGGGCAAGCCCACGTGGTTTTCTGGCACTGATATTTATAACATATTGGGTATTGTAAACATTATTTTCTCCTTTAGACAGAGTAATTATGACTATATAATTCATAAGAAAATAGACCGCTGATTAAAGCAATCTATTGGTATTCAAAAGGGTTCATGATTGATTCTGATTCAATAATCTTAATGTCATATCCTTTATTTTTGCATCGATTAGATAAGAATTCTTTTAGATACGTTGTATAAATATTTTCTGTTTCAAAATGACCTGCATCAATTAAATTTAAACCTAATTGTTTTGCTAATTGTGCTTCATGGTATTTTATATCACCAGTGATTAAACACTTACAACCCATTTGACTGGCAAGGGTAATGTAATCACTACCCGCACCTGAACAAAGTGCAATTTTTCTGATGGTTTTGTCATTACTTCTAACAATCTTCAATTGGTCAATATTAAATTTTTCTTTCACATCATTTGCTAAGGCGTCTAAAGTCATTCCCTTTTCAAGATAACCTGTTAAACCAATAGAATAATTGTCTTTTAAATTCTCTAATTTAACGACATCATAAGCAACGGTTTCATAAGGATGATTGTTAAGCATCTTCTCTACCACAAAATTTAAATGATCATCATTAACAATGACTTCAATTTTCACTTCATTCACATGGGATTCTTCATCTTTTTCTCCAATAACTGGATTAGAGTCTTCTAAGGGTCGAAAAGTACCTATACCATCTGTATTAAATGAAGCATGGTCATAATTTCCTAGCACACCAGCGCCATAGTTAAATAATACCTCTCTCAGTTTTTCGGCTGAATCTTTTGGTACAAATACAGATAATTTATAATAATCACTTAATGTTTTTTCATCAAGGGCATCTATACGTTTTAAGTCAAGAAGATTTGCTAAATGATAATTTGTCCCTTTTTTTGAAGCATCTAAATTCGTGTGGGCAACATAAAGATTAATATTATTTTTGATCATCTCCATTACCATGTTTTGTACTGGATCATCTGACGTTAATTGTTTAAGATCACTAAAAATTAAAGGATGATGTGTGACAATTAAATCTATATTTTTTTTAATTGCTTCTTCTAATACTTCTTGTGTTACTTCTAAAGCAACCATTACTCGATCAATTTCTAAATGTTTGTTACCAATTTGAAAACCTACATTATCCCAACTCTCAGCTGTTTTAATAGGTGCAATCCCTTCAATTATTTTGGCTATTTTTTTTGAGTTTACAAACATTCAATCACTTCCTTATAGGTTTCGATACTCTCTCTTAATTCTTTAATTTTTTCTTGAGATGCACTACTGCCATGACGCGTAATATTGTCAACAATTTCTTGTAATTTTCCCAATTTTAAACCAACATATGCTTTTGAAAGTTCAGGGTCTTTTTCTAACATATAGAAACCAAATTCTAAATTTGTATGATTAAATGCTTGAGGTTTTCCTCTTTTCGCAACAATTATTTCATAATAAATATTATTTTCATAGATTAAATCTTCATCTACGATTCTATAGCCATTATTTAATAAAAATCTTCGTAGTTCAACTACGCCGTGCATGGGCTGTAATATGAGTTTCTTTAGATAGGGTAAATGGGCTTTACCCGCTTCTAAAATGTTTCTAATAAGGGTTCCTCCCATACCGGCAATGAGAGCTGTGTTGATTTCTCCTGGTGTATAAGGTTCCAAACCGCCACCCAGTCTTAAGTCGACAGATTTAATCAAGCCCCTTTGACTTAGTTCTTCCTTGGCATTATCTAAGGGACCTTGATTCAAATCACTTGCAATGATCTGATTTGTAACATTATTTTCTAACAGATAAATTGGTATAAAACCATGGTCAGTACCAATATCGCCTAAAATATCTGTTTTTTCTACATAGTCAGCTAATCTTTCTAGTCGTCGAGATAACATATTCTTTTCCTCCTAAGAAAAATGGACTCCTAAGGAATCCATTATAAATATTTAATCTAAGAAATCTTTCAATTTTTTTGATCGACTTGGGTGCTTTAATTTGCGAAGTGCTTTGGCTTCAATTTGTCTAATACGTTCCCGGGTTACATCAAATTGTTTTCCAACCTCTTCTAGTGTTCTTGCCCGTCCATCATCAATACCAAATCTTAGTTTCAATACTTTTTGTTCTCTTAAAGTCAATGAATCCAGCACTTCTTCAAGTTGATCTTTTAAAATAGCAAAAGCTGCTGATTCAGCAGGTGCAGGAGAATCATTATCTGGTATAAAATCACCTAAATGACTGTCTTCTTCTTCACCAATTGGTGTTTCAAGAGATACTGGTTCCTGAGCAATTTTCAAGATTTTTCTCACTTTATCAACAGAAATGCCCATTTCTTTAGCAATTTCTTCAGGTTTAGGCTCACGTCCAAGATCTTGTAATAATTGTCTTTGAATACGGATTAATTTATTAATGGTTTCTACCATATGCACAGGCACTCTTATTGTTCTTGCTTGATCGGCAATAGAACGTGTAATGGCTTGACGAATCCACCAAGTTGCATAAGTAGAAAACTTATAACCTTTTCTCCAGTCAAATTTCTTAACAGCTTTTAATAGACCTAGATTTCCTTCTTGAATTAAATCTAAAAACAACATGCCACGTCCAACGTAACGCTTAGCAATGGAAACAACTAATCTTAAATTGGCTTCAGTTAATTTTTGTCGAGCATATTCTTCTCCAGCTTCGATTCGTTTTGCCAGATCAATTTCTTCTTCCTTTGTTAATAAATCAACTTTACCAATTTCTTTCAGATACATACGAACCGGATCATCGACGTTTACGCTTTTAGGAATGACTACATCTTCTTCATCGTCATCTTCTTCCTCTTCACGTTCTTTTTCTTTCTCTTCTCTTTTTATACGTCTTTTCTCCTCGAGTTCTTCACGTTTTTCATCACTTAAAAGACTTTCTTTTACTTCCTTTTCAGTTAATAAATCAATGCCTTCTTTTTCTATTTCTTTATAGATCCGTTGTTTCTCGATCTTCTCAAGATCTAAGTCATCAAGTTCATTATCTACTTCTTCATAAGATAATTCTCCCTTTTTAATACCCTCTTCAATAATCTCCCCAATAACTTTTTTCTTTTTTTCAGTCATTATTGTCCTTCCTTTCTAGTTGCCTAAACGTGACTTCCTGTTGATTATTTCTCTTTTAACAAGCTCTTCTTTTACAATGATTTCTTCTTTTTCTTTTGCACTAAAAGTCGATTCTCGCGAGTATTTTAATTGCTTTAACTCTTCTTGTAATCGTTCAATTTCAAACTTTTTAATGTAAATTTCAATATCTCTGAGATCATGCTTACCTTCTTTATTTTCTTGAATCAGTTGTTTACACAATTTACCTTCTTCGATAGTTAAGTAATCTAAGGCATTTTCTAATATAAATTCGTCCGCTTGTTGGTAATAATCTTCTAAAAACTGAAAAACATTAAAAACACTTTTAAAATTAAAATGTTCTAGATTAATTTTTTCTTGAATTAAATAAAAATATTCTTGCTCCATTAAGGCAAATTGTAACAATTTCTTTTCTATTGTTGCTAAGTGTGAATCTGTATTAATACTATTCTCTTTTTTAACTTTTTTTCCTCTAGGATAGATCTTCCTTTGATTCTCAGAAGACTTAGGAAAAATTTCCTTCATCAACCGCTCAGAAGGCATATCTAACTTTTTAGCAATAATATTACAGTAATAATGCTGCCTTGCATAATCAGTAATGTCTTCTAATATTTCTTGTGACTGAATAATGAAGTCACGTAAGTCATATTCTTCTTTTAAATTTAGGCCCTTTGACACTTCATCGAGTAAAAACATATGACTGGCTTTGGCTTCATTGATTTCATGAAGGAAAGCATCATAGCCTTTTTCACTAACAAAGTCATCTGGATCATACCCTTCATCTAATTGTATGACTCTGACTTTTTCAATAATGCCCTTTGTATTTTCTATGGCACGTTTTGTGGCTTTTTGTCCCGCCTCATCAGAATCAAAACAAATAATTAATTCGTCAACATATTTTCGAATAATACGACTGTGTTCTTTAGTAAATGAAGTCCCTAGTGTTGCCACAGCATTCTTTATGCCATACTTGTGAAGCATAATAACATCCATATAACCTTCTACTAAAACAAATTTAGAATCATTTCGAATATGCTTTCTAGCAATATTTAAACCATACAGTGTCTTAGATTTATTAAAAACAATTGTTTCAGGCGAGTTCAAATACTTTGGTGCTTGTTCTTGGTCTTCAATAATACGTCCACCAAAAGCAATAATTTTTCCTTTTACATCAAAAATAGGGAAAATTATTCTACCTCTAAATTTATCGTAGTAACTGCCTTTACTACTTTTAGAAATTAGTCCGCCTTTATACATCAAATCAATAGAATACCCTTTTCCCTGAAGATAATCTTTCAAAGTGTTCCACTCTTCTGATATATACCCTAAACCAAAGGTTTTAATAATATTTTTATCAATTTTTCTTCCTTGTAAATATTTTAATGCTTTATTGTTCTTTTGAAGATTTCGATAAAAAAAGATTGCCCCTTGGCGATTCATTTCTAAAATTTCATTTTTTTCATGGTATTTTGTAGAATATTCTTCACTATTTTCCATATATTCAGTGAGATCAAGATTAATCTCATCTGCAATGTATTCAATGGTATCTAAAAAGCCTAAGTTTTCCATTTCAGAAACAAAGGTAATCACACTACCACCTGCATCACAGCCAAAACAATTATATAGCTGCTCCTCACTTGATACAAAAAAAGAAGGTGTCTTCTCGCTATGAAACGGACACAACCCTTTATAATTTTTTCCAGACCTTTTAAGTCGCATATAGCGTGACAAAAAGTCTACTATATCAACATGGTCTAATATTATTTTATCAATCCCTTGTATATATCGTTTAGCCATTTTACCACCTATTATTATAATTCTAGATTTCTTTTAAAAACCCTTTATTTAATTCCAAACTTCCGGTACAAATAATTTTTTGAATTTTGAAATGGCATATCGATCCGTCATACCAGCAATATAATCTTTAATTGCATCTGAATTTTTGTTTTTTAGAAAATCTTGGTAACGCTCCTTAGGTAATTGTGAGGGATGTTCAAGAAAATAATTATACAATGCTTCAATGACAAGACTTGCTTTGTGCTCTTCTTTTTTTGCTTCATCATTCATGTACACATTCTCAAACATAAACTTTCGTAGTAGATTGAAATATTTATCAATTTTGGGACTCATTTTTATTTGACCCGAATTTTCACTGGATTGAATCACATCAACAATTAAAGTGTTAATCCGCTCACTATGGGTCCAACCGAGTACATCTAAATATTCCTTTGGAAAAGAATCCATTGTTAATACATCCGCTCGAATGGCATCATCAATATCGTGATTAATATATGCGATTCTGTCACTTAGACGAACAATTTGTCCTTCAACTGTTAACGGCAAATATTCTCCTCGATGTTTTAATATACCATCTCTTACTTCAAATGTCAAGTTTAGACCATAACTTTTTTTAGATTTTCTTTTCTCTAAATAGTCTACAACTCTTAAACTTTGTTCATTATGATGAAAACCACCTGAATGAATTCTGTTGAGTACTTCTTCTCCACAATGTCCAAAAGGCGTATGGCCAAGGTCATGTCCTAAGGCTATTGCTTCAGTTAAATCCTCATTGACACGTAAAGACCTTGCAATGGTTCTTGATATTTGAGCCACTTCTAAAGTATGGGTTAACCGGGTACGATAATGGTCCCCTTCCGGTGCAAGAAACACTTGGGTTTTATGCTTTAATCGTCTAAAAGTTTTTGAATGTATGATACGATCCCGATCTCTTTGAAAATCTGTACGAATATCACAAGGTTTCTCCTGTGTCCGCCGCCCCTTAGAATCAACAGCACATACAGCATACTTTGATAGTATTTCTTTTTCTATGGCTTCAGTTTTTTCTCTAATCATCTTTATCACCTCTCTTTATCAAGTACTATTTTTTTGAATAAATAGAGCAAAGACTTTGGAAAATCTTTGCTCATTAGATTGTTTATTATTCTATTATTTTTTCTTATCTTTTCTTTCATTTTCAATCACTGCTTGAGCCGCTGATATCTTTGCTACAGGTACACGATAGGGTGAACATGAAACATAATTTAATCCTAAATTGTAACAGAATTTAACGGATTTTGTTTCACCACCGTGTTCGCCACAAATACCAATTTTTAAGTTTTTATTGGCTCCACGTCCTAAATCAACAGCCATTGACATAAGCTTTCCTACACCTTCAAAGTCAATTCTTTCAAAGGGGTCATAAGGTAAAACTTTTTTGTTTTGATATTCATCAATAAACTTATTGGCGTCATCTCTTGAGAAACCTAAGGTCATTTGTGTTAAATCATTCGTTCCAAATGAGAAAAATGAAGCTTCTTTTGCCACTTGATCAGCAATTAATGCTACCCGTGGAATCTCAATCATTGTACCGACTTGATATTTTAAACGATAATTTTCTGCCTTAAAGACTTCTTCAGTAATATCATCGACTAATGTCTTAAGAATTCTAAATTCACCAATGTGTCCTACAAGAGGAATCATGATTTCTGGTTCAATATCGTAATCATGCTTTCGCGAAACTTCTATAGCTGCAGTAATAATAGCTTTCACTTGCATTTCATAGATTTCCGGATAAGTGATGGCTAATCGACAGCCTCTATGCCCTAACATCGGATTGAATTCCCTAAGTTGCATAATCTTATCTTTTAACTTCATAAAAGATATATCTAATTTGCCAGCTAAAGTTTCAATATCTTCCTCTTCATTTGGTAAAAATTCATGTAATGGTGGATCAAGTAACCGAATTGTCACTGGCTTCTCTTTCATTTCTTCATAGAGTTCAATAAAATCTTCAGTTTGATATGGTAATAATTCAGCTAAAGCTGTTCTTCTTTCTTCTTCATCATTTGCTACAATCATTTTTCTTACTGAAGTGATGCGTTCGGAATCAAAAAACATATGCTCAGTTCTACAAAGACCGATGCCTTCAGCACCAAAGCGATTGGCAACTTTTGCATCTGCTGCATTATCTGCATTGGTTCTTACTTTCATTTTTCTTTTTTCATCAACCCAAACCATTAACTTTTTAAAGTTTCCAGATAATTCATATTGTTTGGTGCGTACTTCTCCATCGTAAACAATACCTGTATTACCATTGAGTGAAAGGTTATGGCCTTCTTCGTATTTTACCCCGTCAATCATAAAATATTTATCTTTCTCACTGACATTAATTTCACCACAACCAGCAATACAACATTTACCCATGCCTCTTGCCACAACGGCTGCATGAGAAGTCATACCACCTCTTGCCGTTAATATTCCTTCAGCCGCCACCATACCTTCAATGTCTTCAGGTGAGGTCTCTGTTCTTAATAGAATCGCTTTAATACCATCTTTTTTTGCTTTGACAACATCTTCTGAATTGAAGTAAACTTTACCTGTCGCAGCACCTGGTGATGCTGGTAAACCTTTTGCTAGTCTCTTTGCTTGATCTAAATCCTCTTCTAAGAATTCTGGATGTAGTAATTGATCGATTTGATCAGACGACACTCTCATAATGGCTTCATCTTTATCGATTAAACCTTCATCTACCATATCTACAGCAATATTAATGGCTGCATCTGCTGTTCTTTTTGCTGTTCTTGTTTGAAGGAAATACAATTTTCCCCGCTCAATGGTAAATTCAATGTCTTGTACATCTTTATAATGGTGTTCTAACTTTTCAGTTGCTTCAACAAATTCATTATAAGCCTTTGGCAAAACATCCTTTAACTCAGAAATTTCTCTTGGTGTTCGAATCCCTGCAACAACATCTTCGCCTTGGGCATTGATTAAAAACTCTCCATAAATTTTGTTTTCCCCATTGGCAGGATTTCTAGTAAAGGCTACACCTGTACCTGATTGATCTCCCATATTACCAAAAACCATAGTTTGAATGTTTACAGCAGTGCCTAAATCATCCGGAATTTCATTTGCTTTTCTATACACAATTGCCCGATTATTATTCCATGAATCAAATACTGCACGGATAGACATTAACAATTGTTTTTTAGGATCTTGTGGAAAATCATACCCTACTTCTTCTTTAAATCTTTCTTTAAACGCTTTAATTAATGTAAGGTACTCTTCTTCTGTTACATCTTCCATCTTCTCGATATTCTTACCAATTGCTTCTCGCATGGTTTCATCAAACTTATATTTGTGAATCCCAAGGACAACATCACCAAACATTTGAATGAATCGTCTGTAACAATCATAAGCAAAACATGGGTCATTGGTTAATTTGGCTAAACCTTCAACAGATGTATCATTTAATCCTAAGTTAAGTACTGTATCCATCATACCCGGCATAGAAACAACTGCTCCAGATCTTACGGATACCAATAAAGGATCATCATTGTCTCCTAACTTTTTAGAAGTTTTTTCCTCTAACTGTCTTAAATGATCAAAAATTTCTTTCTCTAAGGCTTCACTAAGGTTTTTTTCTTTGTCATAATAATCCAAACAGGCCTTCGTTGTAATCGTAAAACCACCTGGTACAGGTAATCCTATTTTACTCATTTCTGCTAAAGAAGCCCCTTTTCCCCCAAGCAAAGGTTTTAACTCTAGACCGCCGTCTTCAAAATTGTAAACAAATTGGCTCATATCTTCCTCCTCTTTAATCAAACGCTAAACTTTACTTTTTATTTTCTTTTATAGAATCTATGATAATATTTGCTGTCTCTTCGACAGCTTTATTAGACACATCAATAACTCTGCAACCAATCTTGTTATAGATCTTATGGGCATAATCTAACTCTTCCATGATTCGGTCCATATCAGCATATTTCGCATTGTTTTTAAGACCTAAAGCTTTTAATCGTTCAATTCTAATCTCGTTTAATTTTTCTGGTGTATTAATTAAACCAATCACCTTATTTGGATCAAGTTTATAAATTTCCTTTGGTACATCTACTTCTGGTACCAAAGGTACATTGGCCACTTTTATGTTTTTATGTGCCATATACATACTTAAAGGTGTTTTTGAAGTTCTAGAAATACCGATGATTACAATATCTGCTTTTTTGATTCCTCGTACATCTTTTCCGTCGTCATACTTCACTGCAAACTCTACCGCTGCCACACGATCAAAATATTCTTTATCTAATTGATGGATAATACCTGGTTTTAATACTGGATCCGAGTCAAATAAAGTTGCTAGATCCTGTAAAACCGGCGCCATAATATCATTGTACAGGATAGCGTTTTCCTCGCATAAGTCAATTAAATGGTCTCTTAATTTTTCTATAACCAATGTAAAAATAACAATGGCATTTTTCCCATTTGCCGATTCAATAACATTATCAATTTGATCCATTTGTGTTACATAAGGAAATTTCACAATTTCGTATTCAACATCTTTAAATTGTTCAGCTGTAGCAATGGCTACTTTTTCTGCTGTATCCCCTAATGAATCTGATACTACATAAATATAATTCATTTCCATTTTGATCACTCCTTCTCCAATATGTATATTAAGTCACTAATAGCACATATACCCTAACATAAATAATAATACCCACTTAACACCATTGATAACCATATTATTTATAAAACAAGAGTTTCCCTAAAAAGGGAAACCCATAGATTTTTATAATTTAATACGCTCAGCTATATAATCAACAACTGTGTCGATTTTTATGCGCACTTGTTCCATTGTGTCGCGATCTCTTACCGTTACCATTTGATCATCTCTTGATTCGAAATCATAAGTAATACAAAATGGTGTACCGATTTCATCATGTCTTCTATAACGCTTACCAATACTACCACTGTCATCAAAGGACACATTAAACTTAGAAGCTAGTTTGTTGTAAACTTCCTCAGCTTCATCAGATAATTTCTTTGAAAGTGGAAAAACCGCTGCTTTAAATGGTGCTAATGTAGGTGATAAACGCATAAGTGTTCTCGTCTTACCATCCTCTAACACTTCTTCTTCCAAAGAGTCTATTAATATTGCAAGTAACATACGATCCACACCAACAGACGGTTCAATACAATAAGGTATATATTTCTCATTGGTATATGGGTCATGGTAGTGCATATTCTTACCAGAATGCTCTTCATGCTGTTTTAAGTCATAATCTGTACGATCAGCTATGCCCCATAATTCTCCCCATCCAAATGGGAATTTGAACTCTATATCAGATGTTGCATTTGAGTAATGTGATAATTCATCTTCGTCATGGTCTCTAAATCTTAAATTTGATTCTTTTACACCAGCATCTAATAAGAATTGCATAGCATACTCTTTCCAGTGGTTAAACCATTTTAAGTCTTCGCCTGGCTTACAGAAAAATTCTAGTTCCATTTGTTCAAATTCTCTCGTTCTAAAAATGAAGTTACCAGGTGTAATTTCATTTCTGAAAGATTTACCAATTTGTCCAATACCAAAGGGTAATTTCTTTCTTGAAGTCCGTTGTATTTTAACAAAGTTCACAAAGATTCCTTGAGCTGTTTCAGGTCTTAAGTAAATATCTGAACTGGATTCGTCTGTTACCCCTTGTTGCGTTTTAAACATTAAGTTGAACTCGCGAACTTCAGTAAAATCTTTGTTACCACATTCGTGACAATTAATGTCATGTTCTTGAATGAACTCAGTCATCTTTTCATTTGACCAACCATCAACAATAACTTCTTCACCTTTTTTAGCAAAGTAATTTTCAATCAAATCATCAGCTCTAAAGCGAGCGTTACATACTTTACAGTCAATTTGAGGGTCATTAAAGCCACCAATATGTCCTGATGCTTCCCACACTTGTGGATTCATTAAAATAGCAGAATCTACACCTACGTTATAATGTGGTTCAACAATAAACTTTTTCCACCACAATTGTTTAATGTTATTTTTAAGTTCCACACCTAATGGACCATAATCCCATGTATTTGCTAAGCCACCGTAAATCTCAGAGCCTTGAAAAATAAAACCTCTTTGAGCACATACGGAAACAACTTCTTGCATTGTTACTTTTTCAGCCATTTTTTCCTCCTTTAAATTTTATTTCTGTATACAAAAAAATCTTCCATCCCTAAAAATAAGGGACGAAAGATTATATCCGCGGTTCCACCCTAGTTAATGCCTTAAGCATTCACTTAGTTAAATTACTTAAAAGTTCCTTTCACATAGGTTGTAGACCAATTCCCAGCACCATTGGCTCTCTTTACTACTAAACTATACTACTTCTCTTCATCATCGTAATTATTCAATTTACATGTATTTTAACAAAAAAGTCATATTTTGTAAATGTTTTTTTAAACCTTATCATTATCGTCAAAGGGATTATCCATATCTGCTTCATAAAATCCTTCTTCTTCCGATTTGTTTTCTTCAGTTTCTTTTGGTTTTTTGGGCTTTACCACATCATCATACTTCTCTTTTGTGTACTCAACAACATTTACCTTGTTCTGATCTGGAGTAATAATAAAAATATCACATCCAGAGACAATGGCAGCAGTAATAGCAATTACCGTTGGTGTTGCAAAGATTAATCCACCAATAACGCCAGCAGCAACAGGAATATTCAGTATTTGTTTACCATCTCTTTCAACTAAAATCTTAGAAACTTTTCCTTTTTCTACTAAATCTTTTAATACTTTGATAATTGCATGTTCCTTAGGTACCTGGGCTTGCTCTTCTAACAATACGATTGCTTCTAAAATATCCCCTTCAGTTTTTAAAAGGGCATCTTTTGCATTTTGGTAACTTGCGCCAGTTCTCGCAATTACTTCATCAACCATTTCTAAAGTGATTTTCATTTTTCTTCCTCCTTAAATAAATTTAAAAACTTTAAACTCTTAAAGTCATTTTTCTCTAAATAATAGCATAAATACTTGTAAAGTAATATATCTATTTTTTTTAAGAAAGTAGTATGTATATCTATTTCCATAATATCATAAAAATCATTTGTAGCAAAGTATTGCAGTATTTTTAGGATTTTTGGACTGATATTCATGGCTTTTGGATTATTACATCGGTGACAAAGGGCGCCACCATAGTCAACACTAAACCCAATGCCTTTTTCTAATGGCATACTACACTTAGAACACTCAAAGACCCGTGGTATAAAACCAATGCTTTCCATTAATTTGAATTCAAAAACAATTTTTAACATAAGTGGATCAGCTGTTTTCAAAGCCTCTAAGGTTTTAAGCAACAAAATAAATAACTGCTTATCCGTTTTATTTTTTACAATAGACGCATTGGTGAGTTCTAAAAAATAAGAGCCATAGGATAATTTTTCAATGTCTTCACGTAAAGGATAAAAACTTTCAATAATTTCTAATGAATTGATTCGATTCCACTTTTTTCCAATATATAAGTCAAATTCACCATAAACAAATAAGTTGGCAGCGCCGGATATTCTTGATTTGGAATTTTTTGCACCCTTCGCGATGACTGTTACTTTCCCTGATTTTAAAGTAAATAAATCAATCAACAAATCATTTTCAGAAAAGTCTCTTATCTTTGTGATGATGGCTCTTGTTTTTAAATACATTTTATCACTACCCAAATACTGCTAATAAATAAGTCGCCATTGAGAAATAAATTGTTAAACCTGTAATATCTACAGTTGTTGTAATAAAAGGTGCAGATGCTACAGCTGGATCAATATTCATCTTTTTAAAGACTAAGGGTACGATGGTACCAATAGTGGCTGCTGTAATTATATTTGCCGTCATAGAAATACCTACTATGACACTTATAATTAATTGGCCATTTAATAAATATGAAGCACTTGCAACTAAAATGGCACATACAATACCAACAATGATCCCAACACTAATTTCATGCAATAGTGTTAAAGGAATTTCTTTGCCTTCAATGGTTCCTAAAGCTAAATTTCTAACTGTAATAGTAGAAGATTGTGTTCCGACATTCCCGCCCATACCTGCCAATAAAGGCATGAATAAGGCAAGGACTGTATTGGCATTCAGTACACCTTGAAATCGACTCACAATCGTTGCAGATAATAAACCACCAAATACTGTAATAATTAACCACGGAAGTCTTGCCCGAGTTGATAGCAAGATACTGCTAAACACTCCTTTTTCTTCAAAGGATTCTGCATCTGAAGAACCAACGAATTTGTAGATATCCTCTGTTGCTTCTTCTTCAATAACGTCAATAATATCGTCGACAGTAATAATACCAACCACTTTACCAAAGTTATTCACAACGGGTACAGCCAGTAAGTCATACTTAGATACTACATGGGCTACTTCTTCCTGATCGTCGTATACATTAACAGAGATAACATTGGTGTACATGATTTCCTTTAGATATACTTCATCATTTGCGATAATCAAATCTCTTAAAGAAAGTACACCCACTAGTTTTCTTTGTTCATCAATAATATAGATGTAGTAAATTGTTTCTGCATCTGGCGCATTATTTTTCAAAAAATCTAAAGCTTCTGCCTTTGTAATTGTTTCTTCTAAAACCACAAAGTCACTGGTCATGATACCACCGGCAACGTCTGGTTCATAGGCTAATAGTTTTTTAATGATTTTAGAATCTTCAATGTCCATAAACTTAAGAATCTCTATGATTCGCTCATTGGGTAATTCTTCTAGTTTATCAACGATATCATCCTTTGCCATTTCATCTAAGATAAGGCGTTTCTTGCTTTCGTCTAAATCCTTTAATAAATCAGAAAAGACATCGGCTTCTAACTCTTCAAATATTTCTGAAATAATTTCAATAGACAAACGCTCAAAAACAATGTTTTTTTCCTGTGCTGTTAAGTCATCCATTATTTCAGCAATATCTGCATAATGAAGATCTTCTATATACTCTGTGAGCAAATCAAATTCTTTGAAGTGAATAAGGGATTTCACTTCATGTAAAATTTCTTCTTTTCTGTTTTGTTCATTCATAGGGGATCACCTTATTTCATTTGTTTTAAATAATAGTCATTATTTCTCCAATTTTTTTTCACTTTAACCCATAGTTGTAAAAAGATCTTTGAGCCAAGCATCTTTTCAATATCTTCTCTTGCACTTTTACCAATACCTTTTAATTTTCGTCCGCCTTTACCTATAATGATGCCTTTGTGAGAATCTTTTTCACAAATAATCGTGGCATCAATATCAATAATCTTTTGGTTTTCTCGTTCTTTCATGGAATCGATTCTTACAAAAACACCATGAGGCACTTCATCTCTCAGATACATGAGTAATTTTTCGCGAATCAGCTCTGATACAATTTTCCGTTCCGTTTGATCAATAACCATATCTCTTGGATAGTACTCTGGTCCTTCAGGCATATAGCCTTCAATGGTTCTTAATAAACCATCAACATTTCTATTTTCTAAGGCAGAGATACAAACAATATCACTAATAAAATCAAACTGCTGATATTTTTCTATGAGTTGACTCACTTCTCCTTGAGAAACCATATCTGTCTTGTTAATTACCAAAACAATTGGTAAGTTAACTGTCTTTAAGATATCGATAATAAATTGATCTCCAGGACCAATGGTCATGGAGCTATCCACCATAAAGATGACAACATCAACTTCACCTAAAGTTGAACGCGTTTCTCTTACAAGGTTTTCACTAAACTTATTTTTAGGTTTGTGCATACCTGGTGTGTCTAGAAAGATAATCTGTGAATTATCTCCATTGTAAATTGTAGAAATTTTATTCCGTGTTGTTTGTGGTTTATCTGTAACGATTAGAAATTTCTCTTTTAAAATCTTATTAATTAATGTTGATTTACCTACGTTTGTACGTCCGATAATTGTAACAAAACCTGATTTAAATGTCATTTAACTTAAATCCTCCAAATCTGCTCCAGTAAAAGAATGGGGGAGTAAATCGTCTATTGTATAGACCTTTAACTCGCCACCACTCTCTATAATTATGTCAATATCTTTACCAAATTCTACGATGACTTGACGACAAATACCACATGGGTATGTGCCATCAGCATCACCGATAATTGCAATGGCTTTAAATTCTTGCTCGCCTTCACTAACTGCCTTAAAAATTGCTGTCCGTTCGGCACAGTTGGTACCACCAAAAGATGCAACTTCTACATTACAACCAGTAAATACTTTTCCGTTTTTTGTTAAAAGGGCTGCCCCTACATTAAATTTTGAGTAAGGTGTATATGCCATTTCTTTTGCTTTTTTTGCTAATTTAATTAATTCACTATACTTCATAATAACTCATCTCCTTATTCAATTGATACGTTAAAGTTCGTTGGCACCACTTGTACCCAAGTGTTTCCTCGATTGAGTTGAATAACTTCTCCTGATTCATCGTAAAACTTTGTGCCGGCTTTTTCTGAGACTTTTTCCCATGTTACAGGAATGTATTCGCCATTAGTAAAGTATAAACCTTTACCAGTACCTACAAAATCAACTTTTCTTCGCCCGGCATTATCAATGACTTGATGTTTAGCATACTGAACCAATATATTCTTAGTTGTTAATACTTCTTTATTATTTTCATCAATGTATTCATCGCCATTTACTATTCGGATGTAGTTGCCTGTATTCACGTCATATCGAAACTCTGATACATAACCAACAGAATCATAACTTGTTGGTTTCATATAGGTTATTTTCATTATACGCCCTTTTTCTCCATTAAGCATTGTGTCTTTCTTATAAAAATTGAAGAATTCAATTGAGTTTTCTAAAGCATAGTTCTTTCGTTGGGCTTCTTTTATGATCGCTTCTGAACTCGTATACATGTTATGGGGAATTTTCTTATAATCAATTCTCCAAAATGTATTGGCTCGACACGACATTGCATCAATGTCGTAAGCATTTAACCGTTTAATATCTGCTAATCCCTTTGGAGAGCCACCCACATGGGTGTAAAAGGCTTCATATTCTAAAGCGCGATCTAGAAAATAATCCCTTGCACTTCTAACTGGACCAATATTTTCTGGATACTCTGATTGAAAAATACCCATATACCGAGTAATCCAACCTTCAGCTAATATTTCATAAACAATATCTGCCTGTGATAAACCTGCTTGAGGTCTTGCCCCATAATGGTTATCAAACATAATGGCAAAGACTCGACGGTCCACTAGTGCTGGATCAATTATTAAACCCGTTAGTTTTGCATAGGTTTTTGTTTCATCAAAAACCGATGTCATATCTTTTTTACCATATTTTTCATCTAAAATTGCTTTTAAATCTATGTGAGAAACATCTGATCGATTGTTTTCAACTGTTGTTGCCTCTTCTTCTACTTCTGTTGTGGTTTGACTTTGATTTACAGTACAGCCACTGATCAGTAAAACCAACAATAAACTCATCGTTATATAAACTAATATTTTTTTCATACACTACCTTTTCAAATTCATCTTTTCTAAAATTTCTTCTTCTCTTTTACGCATCACTTTTTTATCTTCTTCATCTATATGGTCATAACCTAATAAATGTAGTACACTGTGCACTGTTAAATACCCGATTTCACGTTCAACGGAATGGCCATAATCTTTTGCTTGTTCTACTGCCTGTTCACCAGAAATAACAATATCCCCTAGGTATAAATAATCTTCATCTAAGGCTTCTTCTAAGTTATCATACATTGGAAAGGATAAAACATCTGTCGATTCATTCACATTTCTATATTCGTTGTTTAGATGTTTAATTTCTTTATTATCAATTAATAATAAACTGACTTCTACATCTTCATAAATTTCTTCGCTTTCTAAGGTTGCAACGATCCCTTGTCTAATCAATGCCATGAGTTCATCACTTATTTTTACTTTGTCCTGGTGATTACTTAATAAAATATTCATTATTTATCTTCTCCTTTACTCTTCTCATAGCGATGGATAATATTTCGCACAAGTCTATGTCTAACAATGTCATTTGTTGTGAACTTGAAGATTCCAATATCTTTAATGTCTTCTAAAATGCTCACCGCATGGGTTAGACCAGATTTTTGGTGGTGCTTCAAATCTACTTGTGTAATATCGCCATTCACAACAACCTTTGAGCCAAAACCAAATCGGGTTAAAAACATTTTCATTTGTTCCACAGTGGAGTTTTGTGCTTCATCTAAAATAATAAACGCATTATCTAAAGTTCTTCCCCGCATATATGCAAGGGGTGCGACTTCAATATGACCACTTTCCCGATACTTTTCAAAGGCTTTTGCCCCGAGTATTGAAAAAAGGGCATCATATAAAGGCTGTAAATAAGGTTCAATTTTCATTTCTAAATCCCCTGGTAAAAAGCCTAAGTTTTCTCCGGCTTCTACAGCAGGTCTTGTGATGATAATCCGATTCACATGCTTGCTTCTAAATTCTCTAACGGCCATAGCAACAGCTAAATAAGTTTTACCTGTACCGGCTGGTCCGATACCAAAGGTTAAAACATTTGACTCAATGGTATCAATATACTCTTTTTGCCCTTGGGTTTTTGGTCGAATGGTCTTCCCAGAGGCATCGACACAAATAATTGTGTCCCGAATACGTTTTAAATCTTCAGATTCTCCTGCTTTTATCTTGTTAATATAATAGTTTAACTTTTGTTCATCTAATTCTCTACCATGTTCTATTAAGTCTAATAATTTAATGATTAATACTTCCACAAGTTCCCGGTCATCTCCAGATAAAACAATGGCACTGTCTTTAATATTAATGGTTACATCAAATGCCGATTCAATTAACTTAAGATTTTTATCAAGACTTCCTAGGACTTTATGTAAGATATCACCTGTTTCTACAGGTATACTAATTGTCGTCAAATATTTCTCCCTCCATTTCTTTGCCTTCCTTTATTGTATCATAGATTAAACATTTATGAAAAAAAAGTGGCGTGAAATAATGTGTAATAGTATTTTCATCAAAAATATAGAAGAGCATTCTTCTAATTAATTGAAGATTGCTCTTAAAAATAAAAAGCTTTAAATTTTCTTATACTTAACCCATAACTTTCAATTCATTTCTACTTCCAACAAACATATGTCCACCGCACAGTGATTTAAGTTAATCGTAATTAAGTTACTTATGATTAACTTAATTGACCAGTATTTATTACTAACAAATTTCAGTCTACTTGATGATGGTCATTTTAATTTTCAATAGCATATTTTTCTATTCGATATAAAAGTGTATGTCGAGTGATGCCTAGAAGTTTTGCTGCTTTTGTTTGGTTATGATCAGTTAATTGTAGAGCTTGCTCAATAAAACTTTTTTCTACTGCTTCTAAATTTATCCCAGATTGAGGCAAAATAAATTCTGTTGTCGCAATATTACTGAAAAGAATTTCCTTTGGCAAATTGTCTTTTGTAATGGTATCAGATGTTGACAAAATAATCATCCGTTCTATTACATTCTCTAATTCTCGAATATTCCCTTTCCACTCATAATTTATTAATAGTTCTTCGGCTTTTGGTGAAAGTTTAATTTTTTTGCGACCCATTGTCTGACAGTATTTATCAATAAAATGATTAATGAGTAAAGGAACATCTTCTTTTCTTTCTCTTAATGGTGGTAACTCAATGGGAATGATATTCAGTCGATAATATAAATCTTCTCTAAATTTATTTTCCTCAGTCATTTTCTTTAAATCTTTATTCGTTGCGGCAACCACTCGAAGATCAAGTTCTATTACATCCTCTCCACCAACTCTTTCAATTTTTTGATCTTGTAAAACCCGAAGTAACTTTACTTGCATGGCTAAATTTAATTCTCCAATTTCATCTAAGAAAACCGTGCCATTATTGGCTCTTTCAAATTTACCTATTTTTTTCTTTATAGCAGACGTAAAGGCCCCTTTTTCATGACCAAACAATTCACTTTCAATAAGGGTTTCTGGAATAGCGCCACAATTCACTTTTATATAAGGCTGATCTTTACGGGGACTATTGTAATGTATTGCATTAGCAATGAGTTCCTTCCCGGTACCACTTTCACCAGTAATTAAAATTGTTGCATTGCTTTTAGCTGAAAGTTTTACCCGATCTAATACGTCTTGAATCTCTTGGCTTTTACCTATGATTGTTTTACCTGTTTGATTTTCTAATTCTTCTGTTAAATAAGCAATTTTTTCTTTCATCGCTTCAATATCTAGTGCTTTTCTGATTTGTACTTTCAATTCATCCACATCAAAGGGCTTTGAAATATAGTCAATGGCTCCATTTTTCATGGCTTCAATTGCTGTTTCAACAGTCCCATGTGCCGTCATTATGATAACGGATATTTTAGGATTAATCACTCTTATTTTCTTTAATGCTTCAATACCATTAAGCTTAGGCATTTTTAAATCTAATAAAACTAAATCTGGATCAATGTTTTTAACTTTTTCAATGCCTTCTTCACCATTAGAAGCTGATTCAATTTTATAATCTTCATTTTTTAATGCATTTTTTAGCGCCCATATCATATTTTTCTCATCATCTACAATCAATATTTTTTTACTCATGTGAGCTCCCTTCATTTATTGGCAAGTATATATTTATGGTTGTACCCTTATTTAGTTCACTCGTGACTTCCATATATCCGCTATGGTCTTCTATGATTCGGTGAGTAATGGACATACCAAGACCAGTCCCAGAATTCTTTGTAGTATAAAAGGGTTCAAAAATTTTTTCTAATTTTTTACTCTCTATGCCTTTACCAGTATCTTTAAAACGAATGACTACATAATTGTTTTCTGCTTGTAAACTAATATATATTTTTCCGCTATCTTCTATTGCTTGAACTGCATTAAAAATTATATTGATAAAAGCTTGTTTCAGTTGATCACTGTCAACATATAAAACCTTATCCTTTATTTTTTCGTAGGCAATTATCACATTATTATTTTCGACATACTTTTTAGTTAATACCAATACTTCATTAACAATTTTGTCTATACTGTGTTTATTTTTTTCTTGAATATTAGGTTTTGCAAAGTTTAAAATCCCTTTAATAACTGTATTGGCTCGATCAACTTCATGAATAATTATATCAATTGCTTCTCTAAATTTTTCATCTGTATAATCTTCTCGAAGGGTTTGTGTAATTGTTTTAATAATACCTAATGGATTTCTAATTTCATGGGCTACACCAGAAGCAAGCTCTCCTACAGCCGACAGTTTCTCTGCTCTTCTCATTTGGTTTTCTAACTCTTTTATTTTAGAGATATCTTCAAGGACAATAACAACACCTTCAATTTGGTCTAAGATATTGTAAAGGGGATAGGCCGTTAAACGAACATAATAAACTTGACCTGTTATTGTTTTTAATTCCAATTCTTTATTAGATATCTTTTTATTCTGTGCAATGACTTCTTTTAATAATTTTTTTAAGTTAGTATTTTCTTCAAATAATTTAAGAATACTTTTATTTTTTATAGTATCTATCGCCTGAAGCATCTGTTTACCTTCTTTGTTAATAGATTTAACTTTTAGATCTGTATCAACAGCCATCATAACATTGGTTATACTGTCTAAAATGTTTTGAGTATAGTTTTCTAAGTCCGTTAGTCGTTTGATTTGTAATTCTAAGATTTTTTTCTTTTTATAATCTGATTCAACTAAAAACCCAGTGATTAAACCAATACCAATAAAAAGAGCAATCTCTAAGAGTTGATTGACTAGAGTAATATTGCTACCCCTATTAATAATATTAATATAAGGTACAAACAAATGAGGTGCATACAGTAAAGAGACTGTGATAGATGTTATGACGCCGCCCTTTAGTCTAAATTTAAAGGCCGCAATAATAATTGGTATATAATATAGTCGTCTTAAAAATTCATGAATATCCAATCGTGTAATCGCCGTAAAATAATGCATTATTGTAATAACAGCGACACTAATAACAACAAATAATAAATAATATATTCGTGCATTTTTTTCTTTCATTTTATCAATTCCTTTATTTGATCAAAGTATTTTAGAAAGGCTTCTTTAACTATATACCCACTCATCACATATTATTCAACAAACTACTAATTATAGTCGTAGACTTTAATTTTCTAATGCTTATTTTATCATATAATAGTATTTCTCTTGAATTTTCTTAAACTTAATGAATTTTTAGTAAGGAATCAATGCATTAGTTTTAAAACAATATCTAATAATTCATCAACGGTATCCTCACCATTGTCATTGCGTATGGCGTCACTAACACAGCCAACAGTGTGCTTTTTTAAAATTTCTATTTCTACTTTTTTAATAGCACCTTTAATCGCCGTTAGCTGATTCAAAATATCGACACAATATTTTCCATCAGTTATCATTTTATTGACACCACGGACCTGTCCCTCAATAATTTTCAATCGTTTAGATAAGACTTTTTCGTCTGCAAATTCTTTTGCTTTCATTTAGATCACTCCTCCAATTCTTTTATTAGTATTTTAATTAAAAATATAAATATTAGCCCATAGTAATCTCTTAAGTGTTTTGCCAAGTGGCTCTTAAAAAAGCAAAAGAGATGTCTATGAGCTAATATATTTAGAAATTATTCTACTGCTTGTAACTTGGCTTAACATCTACCCGTCTAAGCATATTTGCATTGGTCACAACACTTATTGAACTAGAAGCCATTGCAATTTCAGCTATTACCGGATGTAATAAACCGGCGATTGCAAAGGGAATCGCGATGGCATTGTAGATAAATGCCCAAAATAAATTTTGCTTAATTTTCTTAAAAGTTGCTCTAGAAAGTTTAACCGCTGTAATAACCGCCGACAAGTCTCCTCTTACTAAAGTAATATCAGAAGACTCGATGGCGATGTCGGTTCCCGTACCAATGGCAATACCTACGTCGGCCTGTGTTAATGCTGGTGCATCATTGATTCCATCACCAACCATTGCAATCACGCCGAATGCTTCTTGCAATTTCTTTATTTCAGTTACTTTTCCATCAGGTAAGACTTCTGCTACTACATGATCGATACCAACTGCTTTTGCAATTGCTTTAGCTGTTCTTTTGTTGTCACCGGTAATCATTGCTGTCTCTAAGCCTAATGATTTTAACTCTTTAATCGCCATAATTGAATCTTCTTTTATTGCATCGGCTACAGCTACAATCCCGAGAATTTTATCTTCCGTTGCAACGAGCATTGCTGTTTTAGCTTGTTCTTCTAGTTGAATAAGCTGATCCTCTAATGTATCAGCATTTAAACCGTATTCTCCCATGAGTTTTCTACTACCGACGATAACTATTTTATCGTCAATTTTTCCTTGAACACCTTTGCCAGTAATGGCTTGGAAGTCAGTTATTTCTTTTAACTCAATAGATTTAGATTTTGCGTCGTTTACTATAGAAACACCTAGTGGATGCTCAGATCCTGCTTCAATACTTGCTGCAAATTGTAGCAACATTTCTTTAGAAGTGTTGTTAACGGTAATTAAATCTGTTACTTCAGGCTTTCCTTTCGTAATGGTTCCAGTTTTATCAAATACTATGGTATGTACATCTTTCATGGTTTGAATGGCTTCACCTTTTCTAATGAGAACGCCGTTTTCTGCACCAATACCACTACCAACCATAAGGGCTGTTGGTGTTGCAAGACCTAAAGCACAAGGACATGCAATCACGAGTACAGCAATTGTAGCAAAGGTTGCTAATGTTACGGTTCCTAGGCTTGGATCTACCCATGGTAAGAAACTTTGAGCCCACATACCAATGCTTCTAAAGCTTTCTGGAAAGGCAATCCACAAGACGAAGGTTGCAAGGGCAATGATTAACACTGCTGGTACAAATATACTTGTGATACGATCAGCAAATTCTTGAATGGGCACCTTTGTACCTTGGGCTTCTTCAACCATTTTGATGACTTGAGATAAAAATGTATCCTTGCCAACTTTTGTTGCTTTCACTCTTATTAAACCATTTTGATTAACTGTTGCACCGATGACTTCATCACCAATGCTTCGTTCAACAGGCATTGATTCTCCCGTTGCCATGGATTCGTCAATTGTTGTTTTTCCTTGAATAACTTCACCATCAGTAGGGATTTTTTCCCCAGGTTTTATAATCATAACATCCCCTGGTTGTACTTCATCAATTGAAATTTCCTTTTCTTCACCATCTACAATAACTGTTGCAGTTTTGGCACCTAACTCTAATAATTTCTTGATTGCTTGAGAGGCTCTACCTTTAGCTGATTCCTCAATATAACGACCAGTTAAATGAAAGGCCATAATCATAGCTGCAACACCTGCATAATTTGCAATGGGTGTGAAAAATACAGCTGGACCAGTAATAAAGGCTGCCCCTGTACCAATGGCAATTAAAACATCCATATTTGCACTGCCATGAGAGACAGCTTTATATGCCGAAACAAATGTCTTTCGACCAAAAATAAATAATGGTGGTATAGCCAATAAAATCATGCCTAAATTAAAGAACTCATGTGAAGGCCACATAATACCAAAGACCATTTCGGGAATCATCCATAAAATAATTGGAATGGTAAAGGCCCAGACACCGATCATTTTTTTCTTAGCCTTTTCTACTTTTTCTAAGTCTTCGTTTTCATCTTCATCTGATGATCTTTCATCCTCAAAAACTAATAAGTCATATCCAGTATTTGATACGATTCTTTTGAAATCTTCTTTTGACAGTTCATCACCATCATATGTTACGACTGCTTTCTCAGTGGCTATATTGACACTTGCAGAGGTGACACCCTTTTCTTTGTTTAAAGCTTTTTCAACTGTTGATGCACAACTGGCACATGTCATACCACCGATGGTAAAAGAAATGGTTTCTTTTTTCTCTTTTACCTCATAACCTGTATTTTTAATTACTTGGGTTAAGTTTTCTTTGTTTGTCTTGCCTTGATCAAATGTAACATGGGCTTTTTCAGAAGCAAAGTTCACATTTGATTTATTGACACCTTCACTATTATTAAGGGCCTTTTCAATTCTTTGTGCACAACTGGAACATGTCATTCCCTCTATTTTTAAAGTAATCTTACTGTTATTTTTTGAATTAGTCATTCAAAACACCTCCATAATCTTCTCGTTTAAATCTTCTTTTCTTTGATATCAATCGTTAATGTTTATGATTCTTCATAAAGAATATATGCATTAATGGGCATATAGCAAAGATTGCTAAACTTAGTCCCCGAATTTCTGTCTGTGTGATTAAAAAGAAACCCACAGTCATCATTAATACACACATTACTATCATTGGTTTTAGATCTTTTAGCTTATTTTTCATTTCATTCATGATTTAATAACTCCTCAATCATTATTATACTATATACCTGCACGGGGTATAAAAAGTTCTAAAATTAATTACCTTTCTGTATGAAAGATAATTAATAGACATGATTCATTTAATTTTAAAGTCATTACTTAACTGACTTAAAAGTATAGCCTGCTGATGCAACGGCTGCCTTAAAATCTGATGTTTCTACTTCACTTGATAGCGTCACAACTGCTTGCTTTTTAGAAGCACTTACCTCAGCTTCATCTACGCCACTAATATTTTCTAATTCTTTTTTCACGTGTCCTTCACAATGACCACAAGACATACCTTCAATTAATATAGTTTTTTTCATAATACCTCCCAGTATTGATATTCTTTTATTATTAATAACCATTCATCATATTGTTGTTACTAGTTTCTTCAACGAATCCGTGACAATTTTCAGCGCCACCCATTGAGTTATGCATTTCTAGCATTTGACCTCTATCAATTTGATTCATCATATCTGCCATGTAGCCGTAACCACTTGCTTCCATGATATTGATCATATTGTCATAATCTTCATCAGTCATAGTGTTCATGAATTCATCCATATATTCATAATCTCCTGTTAGATGGGCTTTTGATAAATCTTTATACCCATTTTCTCTTAAAACTTGAATCATATCTTGATAGGCTTTTGTTTGATCCCTACGATTGATATTGTTAAAGACTTTCTCTTGACTGATTTGATTACCTGTTAAAATCTCTTGAGATGGTGTGATTGAAAACACACCACTTGTCATTAAACCGATTGATAATATCCCCACGCCGATTACTGCAGCAATTCTTTTTTTCATTTAATTATTTCTCCTCTCATATCTATAAATGTTTCATTATTAATATACTTTGCAATATTCATGCCATTATGTTTTAAAAACTTAACAACCGTTTACTTCTCTACTTTTTTGTTCATTTATAAAATATTTTCATTAGTATATTTTGTCATTTTGTATTTTAACTGTAGGAAATCGTACACCAAGTGTAGGAAATCCTCACTGAATATATTTAGTTTTTTGGGGAATCCTTATGATTCGGATCATTTTTTTGATTAACTGAACAACAATCCATCCGCTCTGATCCAAAATTCTCCTTATTTGCTTTCTCAAGTCTCTTAATTAAGTTTCTAAACCATTTCATAAAATCCTCCTTTGTCTACGTCTTAAGTTCCTTATACTTATTATATATGCAATTATCGTTCCAATCTTCTAAAAAGAAAAAGCATCTACTTCATTTTCATCATTTTTACCTTCTATACTTAAAACTATTCTATTAGGAAGACAGACAATTAATTCATTAGGTTCATCAATCCATCCCGTTTGAGAACAGATTTGATTTTTACAGATTTGCCTACTCATCTGTATCATTCGCACTTTATTATCCACTACCTTAAAACTGCCAGTGTTATCATTAAATTTAAAGGTATACTCTTGATCAATGGATTGATCCATTGAAATTTTCTGAGTGATTTCCTGATCAACTTTTAACACTATATACTTTTTACCATATGCCTCATGAGATGCGCCAAAATATAGAAAAACACTTATACTAATGATAATAGAGACACATATAATAACAATATCGCCAATTTTCATATTATTCATCTTCTATTAATGCATCACGTAATATACCCAAGTACCTGAAATGGCAATAACTACTGTTAATAGGTAAATCACTGGATCATTCAATAAACCTTCATTTAAATAACGTGTCTCTTTCATTGGATATTTATCTTTAATTTTAAATCTGATTACTAAAGCAATCCCGATCAGTATGAGGCTTGTCAGATGAACAACAGTAAATGGCCCCCAAATGATAGGATTAATTCTAAAGAATTCAACTGCACTTCGTATCAGTGAAAACCCAATAATATAGCTTATAAATAATTGTCCATGATACTTTGTTTTATCTCTAAACTTCCATAAAACTATGAACAATCCTATATTTAGGAAAGCTTCATATATTTGAACGGGATGTAGCAGTGCAGAGCCAACAGTAACTCCCCAAGAATAATTGCCTTTCATTGGAATACCAAATACATCGCAGCCAAATCGTCCAATTGCTTGTCCAATAATGATCCCTGGCGCGAAGGCATCTGCTGCC
>Ga0306868_1000457_pt1 | contig 26865 bp, 24 predicted proteins | sample AntRauTorckE6832_FD_190411 | JGI IMG/M metagenome (GOLD analysis project Ga0306868, IMG submission 190411) | Saline lake microbial communities from Rauer Islands, Antarctica - Metagenome Torckler E6 #832 (v2) (version 2) | ecosystem: Environmental > Aquatic > Non-marine Saline and Alkaline >... | reverse complement strand
TGGCCAGGAGCCTTCAAGCTGTCGGGCACCGGCAAAGGCTGCGGCGCATCAGGCACTGGAGGGTTTTGTGCGCAGTGTGGCCAAAGAAATCGGCAAGAAGGGCGCCACCGCGAACCTGCTCTGGCAGGCAACGGGTGCCGAGAAGGCGCTGGATTCAAGCGTCCGGTTTTTCCTGTCGCCGCGTTCGGCCTATGTGTCCGGGCAGGTGGCAAGAGTGGGTAAAACGCCCGACGTTGCGCCGACCAATCCGGCCAAGCCGCTAGCTGGCAAGGTTGCGCTGGTTACCGGTGCGTCCCGGGGCATAGGCGCATCCATTGCCGAAACCCTGACCCGGGATGGCGCGACTGTGATCGGCCTGGATATTCCTTCGGCCATGGAGGAGCTGCAGAAGGTCACCAACGCTATTGGCGGTAAGGCGCTGGCCTGCGATATTACCGATGAAAATGCCCCCATACAGATTGCAGATTTCATCAGGCAGCATTTCGACGGTGTGGACCTGGTGATTCACAACGCCGGTATTACCCGGGACAAGACCCTGGGCAATATGCCGGAGCATTTCTGGGATATGACCATTGCCGTGAACCTGACGGCCGAGGAGCACATTGACGAAGAGCTGATGAAGCAGGAGCTGCTGAAAGAAAACGGCCGCATCGTGTGTATTTCTTCCATCAGCGGCATCGCCGGCAACTTTGGCCAGACCAACTATTCCACCGCGAAAAGCGGCGTGATTGGTTACGTAGAGGCCATGGCCAAGCAGGTTAAAAAAGGCATTACCATCAACGCGGTTGCGCCCGGTTTCATTGAAACCCAGATGACCGCAGATATGCCGCTGACGATTCGCGAAGCCGGTCGGCGGATGAACAGTCTGTCTCAGGGTGGTTTGCCGGTCGATGTGGCAGAAGCGATTGCCTGGTATTGCCATCCGGCATCGAACGGCGTCAACGGCAACGTGGTCCGCGTTTGCGGTCAGTCGCTGATCGGGAAATAAACAGGGAAAAATGGTGGGTGGTACTGGGATCGAACCAGTGACCCTCGCCTTGTAAGGGCGATGCTCTCCCAGCTGAGCTAACCACCCGGGAATCGAAGGAATCAAAGAAAAATGGCGGAGCGGACGGGACTCGAACCCGCGACCCCCGGCGTGACAGGCCGGTATTCTAACCAGCTGAACTACCGCTCCGCGTAGGCCGCCACCTCAGTCACATTCAAGGGTGTGAATGCTCGGTGACAACGAGGGCGCATTATAAAGAGGCAGACCGGTATGTCAACGATTTTTCTCAAAAAATCGCCCTGGTCGTCACTTTACATGGCGTCAACCATGGCGTCTTTACCCTTGGCGGTTTTGCGGTATTCAATGGGGGTCATGGCAGACCAGCGCTTGAACGCGCGGTAGAAAGTACTGGGTTCAGAGAAGCCGGTCAGGTAGACAATCTCGTCAATGGATTCGTCGGTCGTCGCCAGTAGCTGTCGGGACAGGCGGTAGCGGAAATCCGCCAGAACCTGATTGAAGCTGGTCTCGGCTTCGGTCAGCCGGGTGCGCAGGGTTCTGGACTTGATGCCCAGGCGTTCCGCCACGGCGTCAAGGGTGACTTCTCCGCTATCCAGCAGTTCGGCCACAATGCGCTCGACCTGCCCCACTATGTCCTTTTTCTCCAGCCGGGCGACCTGCGCAATGGCCAGGCGTTCGTGCAGATCCAGCAATTCCGGCTCTGCGTGGGGAGACGGATGGTCAAGGAAACTGGCCGGGAAATACATGCGGTTCTCGGCTGCACCAAACACCACGTCACAGCCCAGAATATCCTGTGCGTGATCCTTACCCCGATCCCGGTCGTGTTCAAATTCAATCCGTGAGGGGTAAAAACGGCCGTCGGTGATGGACTTGAAGAAGGTGATCAGCCCCTGAATAAAGCACTCATTGAAGTGTCGCAGGCGACTGACTTCGTCGGAGGCGGTATCGAGGACCATGCAGGCTTCGTCGCCCTCGATGAAAAAATCGGTCTTTGCGGCATCGCTGAGCAGGCGCTGATAGTTCTGGGCCCGGCGAAGGCCCTCACCAAAGGTAGGACTGCTCAGAAACAGGTATTCAAGTACCTGGCCGTTGTAGGCGGGCAGAAGCTGGCCAAGATGAAGGCCGACATCTTCGTCCCCGGACACATCCTCAACGACCTGCCAGAAATAAAGCTGCGCGCTGTGGGGCGTTCGCAGCTGCTCGGTGTATACGTAGGCCTCGTCCACCCCCAGCCGGGAAAAGATCGCGTCGGTATCCATGCCCTTCTGTTTCATGGCTCGATAAATCAGGCGCAGCATCACGCCCGCATCGCGAAGTTCCTGCATAACATACCGCTTTATAGTTGTTGATGAACTGGCCGACTTTGCCAAACTGTGAGACCTTGAAACTTATTAGAGCATATCAGGCCACGGTCGCACAGGTGTATCAGGAGCTGTAACAAAATGACTCATAACACAAAATACCATAACCAGCCGCCCGGACTTCTCTCGATGTATGGCAAGGCCCTGCTGCCAAAGCGTAAGCAACCCGGGACCACTTTCGACACCAGTGCCCTGCCCGATGTGTCGGCGCAGCTGATTGGTGCGGCTACCGGCGGGGCTGACCTGAACCGTTACCGCAAGGTGTGCGGATTTGAGCGCCACCGGGCCGTGCCATCAACCTGGCCCCATGTGCTGGCGTTTCCCCTGCATCTGAAAGTGCTGACCGACCCCAGCTTTCCCTTCCCTCTGCTTGGGCTGGTGCATCTTCGCAACCGGATTGTTCAGCACCGCCCCATCGGTGAGGGAGAGAACCTGGATCTGGACGTCAGTCTGGGCGAGGCCAACCAGACGTCAAAGGGTCTGGAGTTTGATCTGATCACCCAGGCGCGAGCTTCGGGTCGTCTGGTCTGGGAAGAAAACAGCACCACGCTGTTCCGGCAGCCAGACGCCGACAGCGGCAATACCCGAAGACAGCCACCAGAGCTCCAAACCTTCGCGAACACCTGCGATATCCGGGTGCCGGAGTCCACGGGACGACAGTATGCCGCTGTGTCTGGCGACCGGAACCCGATTCACCTCTATGCCCTCACCGCCAAGCTGTTCGGTTTTCCCAGGGCCATTGCCCATGGCATGTGGAGCAAAGCGCGGGTGCTGAGCTTGCTGGAGCAGCAGAGCGACTGGAAAGACGGCGCATTCACCATCAACTGTGCCTTCAAGAAGCCATTGTTTCTGCCCGGCAACGCCATGTTGAACTGGCAGGCAGAGGGGGACGGGCTGGATTATCAATTGCTGAACGGAAAAGGCAATGCGCCGCATCTCAGCGGCCGGGTGGAGTGGCAGGCTTAGACCGAAGGTTCGGCCGGAACCCCGGCTACCGGAAGCGTGAAATAGAAGCAGGCGCCCCGGGACTCCGGGCGCTGGTAACCGATCTCCCCACCCTGAGCCTGAATCAGCGATCGGCAGGTGGGCAGGCCAATGCCCATGCCTTCGTCTTTGGTGGTAAAGAACGGCAAGAACAGCTTGGCTTCGTTTTCTTCAGACAGCCCGGTACCGGAATCAATCACGTCAACCCGCACAAACCGGCTGTCTGCCATAGTCACCTTCACCCTTACCGGCTCAGACGAATCGGCGCTCCGGGTCGCCTCCAGGGCGTTGCGGATCAGATTGAGCGCCACCTGCTGCACCTGAACCGGGTCGGCGCAGACATCCTGGACGCCATCTGCCACCGACACTTCGATGCCGCCGTCGTTGTTGCGAATATCCACTTCTGCAAACTGCCGGGTGTCTTCTAGCAACGCTGCGAGAGATAGCACTTCCTTTCCGGCGGCGGGCTTTTTCATAAAGCGGCGGATACGACGAATCACTTCGCCGGCGCGATGGGACTGTGCCTCAATTTTTTCCAGGGTTTCAGACAGTAGGCCAAGATCCGGATCGTCCTTTGCCATCACACGTTTGGCAACGCGGGCGTAATTGGTGATTGCGGTCAGGGGCTGATTTACTTCGTGGGCCACACCGGCGGCCATTTCACCCATGGTGGTCATGCGTGAGACATGGGCCAGCTGGTCCCGCTGCTCCTGAACCAGACCCCTCGCCTCTTCCAGCGCTTTTTCGTTTTCCAGCTCAACCGTGATATCCCGGAATACCACCACCGCGCCGTGAAGTCCGTCATCGTCCCGCTTGGGGGTTGAGCAATAGGCGGCCGGGAACCGCGTGCCGTCAGCTCGAAACAGTTCCACTCCCCTTTGATTCTCAGAAAGGCCCTGGCAACAAGTGGCATGGGCGGGCAGGTCTTCAAGGTTCTGGCCGGGCATGCCGAAGTGCAGCTCAAAGAAATTGCGGCCTACAAGTTCTTCCGAAGAACTTCGCATGATCGTTGCGGCGGCAGGGTTCGCGAACACGATGCGACCCTCTACATCCAGGCCGTAGATGCCCTCGCTGATGGAATTGAGAATTCGCGCCTGATCGTTCTCAAGCTGACGGTTGCGAGCCTGAAGCGCTCGTTCCAGACGGATAACGCGGGCGTGGGTTTTCACCCGGGCGATCACTTCCTGGGCCTGGAATGGCTTGGATATATAATCGGCGCCGCCCAGTGAGAAGCCACGCACTTTTGCATCCAGATCGTCCAGAGCAGACAGAAATACCACGGCGCAATCGGCGGTCACCGGGTCGGCCTTGAGGCGTTGGCAAACCTGATAGCCGTCGAGCTCCGGCATCATGATGTCCAACAGAATCACTTCGGGGGTGTGGCGATGGGCAAGGTCGAGCGCTTTCTCGCCCTCATTGGCAATAAGCAGGCGGTAACCCTTATCTTTCAGGGTTTCGTAGAGCACTTTGAGGTTCTGGGGGTTGTCGTCAACAATCAGAACCGTTACGTCCGTTGTCTCCTGAACAGCGTCTGTCATAAAAGCCTGGCCGGTTGCGAAGATGTCTTCATCATGCCGCCGGGTTTAGCGCGCGTCGATAAGGTCCTTTACGGACAGAATCATACGAACCAGGTGGGCAAGTGAGTGGGTGCCCATTTTATGCATCACGCGGGAGCGGTGAATTTCGACCGTTCGCTGGCTGATTTCCAGCTCTATCGCGATCACCTTGTTCGCCTGCCCTTGAATCATGCGGTCCATGATTTCATGCTCCCGCGGGGTCAGAGTTTTCACCCGGCGCAGAATTTCCTGCTTTTCGCCCAGCGTTTTGCGCTGCTCAACGTCCTGAGCCAGCGCCGCTTCGATTTTTTCGAGCAACGCTTCTTCCCGGTAGGGTTTCTGGATAAAGTCGACGGCGCCTTCTTTCATGGCATCCACCGCCATGGGCACATCGCCATGACCCGTCACAAAAATAATGGGCAGGATGGAATGCTTGTCATTGAGCTTTTTCTGAAGCTCCATGCCATCCATGCCGGGCATGCGGATATCGAGCACGATGCAGCCCGACATGCTCTCTGAATAGTCCTTCAGAAAAGCATTGGCATTATCGTAGGTTTTAACGGGCTTGCCATCGGATTTCAGCAGCAGCTCCAGTGAGTCCCGCACTGCTTCGTCGTCTTCCACCACGTAAACTGTTTGCTGACTGTCCGCCATGGGCCTTGCCTCTCCTGTCGATTAACGCCAAACCATTGTTTAATGAATGGACGGATCCCTGGAATCATCCCGTGCGTGTTCCTGCCGGTCATGCTCCCGCATTTTCTCAAGCCGCTGCTGAATCATGCCAAAAACGCTCTGTTTCGGATACCTGCCGTTGTCATCGGCTTTGCCCGCGGGTTTGCCCAGCAGCAAAGTAATAGCTTCTTCCGCACTGGTCACCGAGTAAACCGAGAACTGGCCATTTCGTACCGCCCGCACCACTTCCTGATTCAGCATCAGGTTCTGCACGTTGGTCGCCGGGACTATCGCCCCCTGTGAGCCGGTCAGCTCTCCTGTCAGCTTACAGGTGGCGAAAAATCCCTCAACCTTTTCATTCACACCACCGATGGGCTGAACTTCGCCAAACTGGTTAACCGAGCCCGTCAGAGCCAGGTCCTGCCGAACAGGCAACTCAGCAAGCGCAGACACCAGGGCACATAATTCCGCCAGCGACGCGCTGTCGCCATCCACTTCGCCGTAATTCTGTTCCATGGTCAGGCTTGCCGACAGGTGCATGGGGTCTGTCACCGCAAAATGGGCGGAAAGCCAGGAGCTGAGAATCATCACACCCTTTGAATGCAGATTACCACCCAGTTTGACGTCCCGCTCAATATCCATCACGCCGCCGTCACCGTAATAGCAAGTGGCCGTAATCCTGTTAGACAAGCCAAACTCATAGCCACCTGTGGACAGCACAGACAAGGCGTTGACCTGGCCAACACAAGCGCCGGACGTAGACACCAGGGTGGTGCCATCCCGGATAGAGTCGTAGAAGTGATCGCGAATCCGGCTGCTGCGGTATTCCGCACTCTCCAGTGCCTGATCCACATGACTATCGCCGATCATTTTGGCGCCTGCCTGCCGGGCCCAGTAATCGGATTCCCTGAGCAGGTTGGCAATATCCGCCGCATGCAACGAAAGCCGGTCCTGGTGCTCTGCCATGCGGGCGCTTTGCTCGATGATCCGCGCAACCGCCCGGTTGGTGCAGTGCAGCAGTTTCTTTTCTTCCACCAGGCTGGCAATAAACTTGGCGTAGAGCAGCTGGCTTTCGTCCGTACGCATCATTTCGTTTTCAAAATCGGCCGTCACCCGGAACAGCTCGGCAAACTCGGAATCGTATTCCTGCAGCAGCATCCAGGTTTCACGATCGCCGAACAGCACGATTTTCACGTCCAGCGGAATCTCTTCCGGTTCCAGGGAAATCGTGCCGGAGAGGGTCAGCTCACGCTCCAGCGAATTGATCTGCAGCGACCGCGACCGCAACGCACGCTTGAGACCATCCCACACAAAAGGCTGCTCAAGCACCTTGATGGCATCCATCAACAGGTAACCGCCATTGGCACGGTGAATACTGCCGGGGCGGACCAGGGAGAAATCCGTAAACACAGTGCCTTTAAAGGTGACGTTTTCAACGTAACCGAAAAGATTGTGATAGGTGGGATTGTCCTCAACCACCACTGGCACTGCGTTGGATTTCTGGTGCACCAGCACGTTCACCAGATACCGGCGGGGCGTTTTCTTGTCCAGTGACGCGTAGGCGATTGCCGCCTGCTCTTCGTTCTCTTCAAGGAAGATATCGAGGCTCTCCGTCAGATCGTTCCGGACTCCCTTAAGATAGCTGACCACGTCGGCCTGATCACCGTATTTGGCAATCAGCTCATTAATCTGATCGCCGGAGATACTTTCGAGCGTCTCCTCGTTCAGAGCCTGCTGAGCTTCAGCGTATTCCTGCTCCCAATCCGCTACTTTGCGCAGGACCTGCCGGAGTTTCTTTTCGAGCTTATTGATTTCGTTTTCAAACTTTTCCCGCTGGGCCTCTGTCAAAGCCTGGAAGGATTTTGCGGTGTGCGGCTCCTCCCCGTTCATGGCCACCAGGCGATAACCACCGGGCGTGGTCATATTCAGGCTGACTTTTTTTCGTTTGGCCTGAGCGGCTACCTTCTCCAGCTCATCTTCCTGCTTCCTGGCGAATCCGTTTTTCAGTTGCTCGGCGCGTTCCAGAAAGGCATCGCTGTCAAATGTCTGAGGCACCATCTTCATTAGGCGGCTCATCAGCTTGTCCATGTCCTGCTTCAGCTCATTGCCTTTACCGGCAGGCAGTTTGAGAACTTTCGGCACACGGGGTTCTTCAAAGTTGGCAACGTAACACCAGTCATGAACCTGATGCTCCAGATCGGCATGATTCTGAAGATAACGCAGCATCATGGTCCGCTTGCCCAGGCCTGAGCGGCCAACCGCGTACACGTTATAGCCACCGTGAGGCATGGCGAGCGCAAAGCGAACCGCTGACTGGGCCCGGTTCTGGCCCACAATTTCGGCAAGCGGCTCAAGCTGACGGGTGGTTTTGAACGGCAAGTCCTTTAATACACAGACTTTGTATAACTGGTTCAGAGACAGTGACTTCAAGATGGGGTCCTGTAGCGATGGAAAACCAACGGGTAATGGGCGGTCATTGTAGAATCTGGGGCTCGCGCTGTCGCGCTCCCCGCTAAAGAATTCAATCATCGGGCCGTTAATAAGACTAATATCCTGTTAACTGGATCGGAAAATCATCGTTTTCAAGGAACCGCTGAAAATGGACATTTATCGCAATCAGCCCGATGGCCTCACCGTTCTTCAGGGCCTTCGAAAACAGGGAACGCAGCAAACACCGGCTGCTGAAGAGCCATCAGCGCCCCCGCGCAAGCCGGTTAACGACCGGCGTCTTCAGCCGGACCGAAGGCGCGTCCAGTTCGAATTTCAGGGCCCGGATCGCCGCAAGAAAAGCAGCCGTCGCAGCCCCGTGCTGCTGCATCCGAACACGCGGCAGGCCGTCCCGATTGAAGATCGCCGAGGGCGCCTGGTGAGCACCCGGGCCTGAGTTGGCGGGCGAGCACACACCAGCTGAAGTGATAACTTCGTCACAAATTCAGGCATGGTCATTTTTCAGGCAGTTATTTGACCACTAAACTCCTGAGTCCGGGAGGGAAATTCAAAAATAACACTCGGGCCTTGCAATGGATGGACGCCAACGAATTATGAGTGATTCCGAAGACCGCCGAATAAAAGAGCGCTATACGGCCAACTGCCTGAAAGTTGAGTTGCAGGAGCGTCGTTTTTTTGGTCTTGGGAAACATTCAACCGCGGTGACCTGCCTCGATATGAATCGCTACGGCATGGCGGTGCTGTGCCCCCGCCCTATTGAGCCCGGTGGCCGCCTGTATCTGAGTTTTGATGGCAAATACATCCGCGAATCCCGTGTGGCGGCCCATGTTGTTACCTGCCGGCCCTTCCAGACCGGCTACCGCATAAGCATCCAGTTCAGCTACTGTTTCGACAAGAAAGGGTATTCACGAACAGTGGATAATGCCCTCTCCCGCATCGAAGGCTTCTATAACCGGCTTGCAGGCTGACGAGCGACCGGATATTGCCTGTATACTGAGCGGACTTCTCAGGTTCTGGAGAGCTTCCGGTTATGGCGTTCAATATTGTTATCCCCCTCTTTCCTGGCGTCACCCAGCTGGATTTTACCGGCCCCGCCCAGATGTTTGCCTACGCACCGGACGCCACAACCTGCGTCGTTGCCGAATCCACTGCACCGATCAGCACGGACTCCGGATTCAGCATCGTGCCGGGCTACGATTTCGAAAACTGCCCCCAAGCCGACCTGATCTGCGTTCCCGGCGGCCCTGGCGTGTTTGAAGCGATTAACAACAGGGCACTGGTGGACTTTGTTGATCGTCAGTGTGAAGGCGCCCAATATCTGACCTCCGTTTGCACCGGCGCTTTCATACTCGGAGCCGCCGGTCGCCTGAAAGGCAGGCGCGCAACCACTCATTGGGGTTATACCGGTGCCCTGAAAGCCTGTGGCGCACAGTTTACATCTGGCCGAATCGTGGTGGACGGCAATCTGATTACCGCTGGGGGCGTTACCTCCGGCATCGACTTCAGCCTTGCGGTTATTGCTCAGATCTGGGGAGAAACACTGGCGAAGTCCATTCAATTACGCATGGAATACGACCCGCACCCGCCTTTCGCAGGCGGGCATCCCTCCCGCTCCGAGCCGGCCATATTGGCGGAAGTTCAGCCTTTTTATGACAAGGCACTAGCGAAAGTGCTGGCTGCGCTTGCTGAGCAGAGCGGGAAGTTCTGAGTCGATCACAACTAGACTAATATAATAGTAATCGTTATCATTCGCATTACTTTTTTGCGGAGAAACATTATCATGAACCCCTTGCAGCAACTGACCGCGATGGGCGGCCCTGTCATGTGGGTACTGCTGGGACTGGCGGTTCTTGGCCTGGTGGCGTTCTTCTATCTGGTCATCACCGGTGCGCTCTTCGCGCCTCTCCTGACTTCACGCTTGCGAAAAACCGTCAACCAGTGGCAACAGCAACCGTCACACCACTGTGCTGAATCGTTGAACGACGCCTCGGGCTGGCTTACCCGATGCAACCCGTTGCCACAGATGATTCGCGTGGCGATGACCGCCAGCCTTGAGTGCCGCGATGGAACAGCAGTGCGTGAAGAACTGGCACGCCAATCCCAGCACGCACTGAAGCCATTCGAGGCGCCCCTAAAAGTCATCGAAGTGATTGCCGCACTGGCGCCGTTGCTAGGCCTGCTGGGCACGGTCATGGGAATGATGTCTGCCTTTAGCGCCATGTCGGTGGCAGAAGGTCAGGCCAATGCCTCGCAACTCAGCGGCGGTATCTACGAAGCGCTGACCACCACCGCGGCCGGGCTGGTGGTGGCGATTCCTTTTGCGGCCATTGCCGCCTGGGCGGAATTCCGCCTGCGTCGGCTGAACCTGATGATCAATGACACGCTGGTGCGGGTGATTACCACGCCCATTGAGGTTCGCGACACCCGGGCCCGATCAACCGAGAAACCAGCGCCCACGGTGAGTGCAGAACCCCGGGCCACTCAGCCCGACGCCGCCTATGCAACTGGTTGAACCCCGCCCGGCCCGACCGTTGCCGATTCGCCTGACGCCGCTGATTGACGTGGTGTTTATCCTGCTGGTGTTCTTTATGCTGACCACCCGACTGCTGCCGGTGGAACACCTGGCGCTGGACAACGCCACCACGCCAAAGGGGTCAGCCACCGGCGAGCCAATCCCGGAAATAACACTCTATGGGGATGGCACGCTGGGCTGGCGCGGGCAACGTCTGCCAATCCCCGCAATGGTCAGCACGTTTACTGAGAACGGAACTGGGGAAGTGAACCTGAAAGCACTTGGGGAGGCCTCGCTGGCGCACTTCACGACCAGCCTGAGCACCCTGAAAAGCGCCGGTATCGACGTCCACTGGAAGCGTGAGCCATCGAATCGTGGGGGTCAGTGAGTCGTGAGTCTATCAAGCAATACCCAGCCGCCGACCTTGATCACTCCAATGGCCGGTGGTGAAAAAACACTGCTGTCCCGGGTTGAGGACAACCTGCTGCCGCTAATCAATCTGGTGTTCCTGTTGCTGATGTTTTTTATCGCGGTGGGACGGATGAGCTCCACACCCCTGCCCGACCTGCCGGACTCCAGGGCTCAGCAGGCGCCCAAACAGCCCCGGGCGGATCTGGTTGTCAAAACTGCCGGTGACTGGTTCGTCGATGGCCAGTCAATCACCCAAGCCCAATTACTCGATTTGTTGCCCCTACCCAATGACGAAACGCCTCTGCGTATTGCGGCCAACCGTTCCATAACCATGGCAGCTATGGAAAAACTGTTTCAGCGCCTGGAAAGCGGTGGCTACAAGAGCATAGTCTTACTGGTCCAGCCCGGCTCATGAGTAAACGTGCGCACCTACTGATTCTGCTGGCAGCGATCGGCCTGACGGTAACGATACTGCTTATCGCAATAGCCGCAGCACAGCCGCTGATCACCGTCCCCGAGGGCAAGGATCCGGTCAACCAGGCTCGCTCGATTCACATAACCCTGGCCAACCAGGCACCCGAACCGGCTCCCAAGCCGGAACCGAAACAACAGCCCGATCCTGCGCCCAAAAAGCCTGCACCCACACCAGAAACCAAACCCGACCCCAAGCCAGAGCCAGAGCCAGAGCCAGAGCCAGAGCCAGAGCCAGAGCCAGAGCCAGAGCCAGAGCCAGAGCCAGAGCCAGAGCCAGAGCCAGAGCCAGAAAGCGTGCCGATCTCAGTGGAGAAAATAAGTAAACCAGCGGAAAAAGCGGTTGCTCGCCAATCCGAAAAAAAGGCAACGCCAGCCCAGCCCACCAAAAAACAGCTGCGCGCCGGGGCATCACCGCAAACGGACAGCTACCTGGCCAGGCTCGTGCGCCACCTGAGCGCCTATCGGGACTATCCGCGCCGTGCCCGGCGACTGGGCCTGCAGGGAACGCCCGTCGTGGTATTCGAGTTTGATCGGGAGGGTCGACTTCTGAACTATCGCCTGTTAGACGGTTCATCCCACCGCATCCTGGATGACGCGGCTCTGAATATGCTGAAACAGGCGTCGCCGTTTCCGCCAGTACCGGATGACATGACCAGCGAGACCTTCCGCTTCCAGTTGCCGGTCGCGTTCCAGCTCCGCTAAACACAGCGTAAGAGAATGGAATGTAACCAAAAAACCCGTAGATGATAATTTTTGCTTGTTGTTAATGATTATCATTTGTATAGTTGCCCTCCCTGACATAAACCCGTTGTAACAGGAGAGCAACATGCCTACGCGATTTTCCCGAAACCTTCTGGCACTGGCGGTCGTTTCCGCCTCTGTGCCGGCCATGGCCCAGGAGCAGAGCCTGAACGAGCTGGTCATCATCGGCGATGAGGCTTCGGCTTCCGAGCTACCCGGTTCGGCTCATGTGGTTTCCAACGAAGAACTGGAAGAAATGAAATACACCGATGTCCAGCGTGCGCTGCGACAGGTGCCAGGCATCTACATACAGGAAGAGGAAGGTTACGGCCTGCGCCCGAATATTGGTATTCGTGGCTCCGGAACCGGTCGCAGTGACAAAATTACGCTCATGGAAGACGGCGTGCTGATGGCGCCGGCTCCCTACGCCGGCCCCGCAGCCTACTACTTCCCGTCCTTTGGCCGGATGCACGGTATTGAAGTCCTGAAAGGTCCGGACCTGCTTCGCTACGGCCCGGCAACCGTTGGTGGTGCTCTGAATCTGCGCTCCACACCGATTCCGGCTAAAGCCAGTGGCCACGTGACCGCTGAAATCGGCGAAGACAGCAGCAAACGCATCCATGCCTGGTACGGTGCCAGCAGCGAACAGGCCGGATGGTTAATCGAAACCCACCAGATGGAAAACGACGGCTTCAAGGACATCCAGCACTCGGATCGTGAAAGCGGGGTGGACAAGCAGGATTTCGTTGCCAAACTTCGCTTCAACAGCCCGCTCAGCGCAGACGTTTACCACCAGTTGGACCTTAAGGTCGATTACAGCGAAGAGCTGAGTAACGAGACCTATCTCGGCCTGACCGACGAGGATTTCGCGAGCGATCCCAACCAGCGTTACTTCGCTTCAGAGCGGGATAACATGGATACCCAGCGTACCGGGTTCATGGCGCGGCACCTGGTTGAGTTGAACCCGGACCTGGCTCTGACTACCACTGCTTACTACAACACCTTCAAGCGTAACTGGTACAAAGCGGACCGACTCGGCGGCACCAGCATCGCAAACCTGATCGCAAACGCCAACAATGGCGATCCCACCGCCATCGCCCAACTTCGCGGCGAAGCCACTGCGGATCTGACACTGAAAAACAACAACCGCGAATACTTTTCGCGGGGCATTGATTTCCAGACCGACTGGTCCACCAATCTTGCCAGCATGGCCCACAACGTGACCTTCGGGCTGCGTTACCATGAAGATGAAGTCGACCGTTTCCAGCCCATTGATAACTTTACCCAATCGATCAGCAGCGGCGGCCGCCCGACCCTTGAATACGTCAGCACCACCCAGCCCACTGGCGGCAACAACCGGGTAGAGGAAGCAAAAGCCTGGAGTGCCTTTGTGGCTGACCGTTTGGCAGTGACCGACCGCCTGGAGATTACGGGTTTGCTGCGTTACGAGGATTTTGACACTCAAGCCGCCCGCTATGCTGACGTGGACCGCAATACCGAACAAACCGGCAGCAGTGCCAGCAACAGCACCACGGAATTGCTGCCTGGCATTGGCGCGACCTACGATCTCGGCCAGGGAGTCACCCTGCTCGGCGGCGTTCACCGGGGCCTGAGCCCCGCTGGCGCCAGCGACACCGACGTTGACCCGGAAATCAGCGTAAATTACGAGCTTGGTGCCCGCCTGCGCCGCGGCGCTTTTTACGGCGAAGCCATCGGCTTTTATAGCGACTACAGCAACACCGTACAGAACTGCTCCATCGCCAATCCCTGCGGATCTCAGACCTCCGGCTCAGTGAGCAAAGGCGAGTCCCGGATTGCCGGCCTTGAAACCTTGGTGGGCTATGAAATGTCGTTGGCAGAAGGCCTCACTCTGCCGGTTTCCGCCACCTGGACTTACACCGATGCGGAAATCACTGAAGACAGTGATGACGGTTCGGTACTCAATGGTGACAACCTGGCCTACCTGCCGGAGCATGTATTCAACGTTCGCGCTGGTGTAAAAAACGGCGATCTGTGGGACGTCTACCTGAACGTGGCATACGTTGACGACATGTGTATCGACAATGAGTGCGAGCGCGGCGGCGACAATACTTTCCGCAAAACCGACCAGTACACCGTGGCCGACCTGTCCGGCAGTTATCGTGTTGCAGAAGGCGCGCGAGTCTTTGCCCGGGTGGACAACCTGTTTGACGACCAGGAAATCGTTGCCCGCTCACCAGCCGGCGCACGCCCCAACCTGCCACGGACAGCCTTCGTGGGCATGAGCGTCGATTTCTGATGTATCGAAGTGACAAATCCCGTCCTCCGACGGGTTAACTCAGTAATTCTTCGACCCGGTCCTTGACCGGGTTTTTTAAACCCTTCAAACGATTCCAGCTTCCAGGCTGGCTGCCATCCACAGGCCAAGCTCCTCACATTGGTCAATAAACTCATCCCGGTAGTCGCCTCGACACAATAACGGCTCTTGTACCAGCCGCCAGCGTAAGCCCGTCGTGATCGATTCAATCGCACGGCGAGTACCCGTACCATCGTGCCCGGCACGAATGTAGAAGCTGAACGGAAGGCCCTGGGTTTTCTCCAGAATGACGTAGTAGCTGCGATCGAAGAAATCCTTCAGGGCGCCACTCATGTAACCCAGGTTTTCAGTGGTGCCCAGGATGATGGCGTCACAGGCCAGTACATCGTCCGGCCCTGCGTCCAGGGGTGCCAGCACTTTTACCTGAACGTTATCAACGTCCTCATGGCAGGCACCCCGCTCGACGGCTTCGCGGAGTTTGAGGGTGTTGGTTGAAGGTGCATGGGCAACAATCAACAATCTCTTGTTCTCAGCCATACTCTTACCCTGATCAAACGAAAAAGGGAGGACATGTCATGCCCTCCCTGATCAACTTAACTCAAATTCCGCTCAAGCGTTTTTACAAAAGCTCACCATTCGCCTCTTCCTCCTTTTCCTTTTCCTTGGCTGCCTCTTTCTTTTCCGGCTTGGGCATCAGCTTGTCCCGTATAGCGGTTTCAATTTCGTTGGCAATGTCCGGATGCTCTTCCAAAAACTTACAGGCATTGGCCTTGCCCTGGCCGATTTTGTCGCCCTTGTAGGCGTACCAGGAACCAGCCTTGTCTACAAATCCTTCTTTCACGCCCATATCGACCACTTCGGCCATATGGTAGATGCCCTTGCCGTACATGATCTGGAACTCGGCTTGCTTGAACGGCGGAGCCACCTTGTTCTTGACCACTTTCACACGGGTTTCGTTGCCGGTTACCTCATCGCCGTCTTTGACCGCGCCAATCCGGCGGATGTCCAGGCGTACTGAGCAGTAGAATTTCAGGGCGTTACCGCCGGTGGTGGTTTCGGGGCTACCGAACATCACGCCGATTTTCATGCGGATCTGGTTGATGAAGATCAGCAGGACGTTGGCATTCTTGACGTTGCCATTCAGTTTGCGCAGGGCCTGTGACATCAGTCGGGCCTGAAGACCAACATGAGAGTCGCCCATTTCGCCTTCAATTTCAGCTTTTGGTGTCAATGCGGCAACGGAGTCCACGATGATGACGTCTACTGCGTTGGAGCGCACCAGCATGTCGCAGATTTCTAACGCCTGCTCACCGGTGTCGGGCTGGGAAACCAGCAGCTCGTCAACGTTCACGCCCAGCTTTTCAGCATACTGGGGATCAAGGGCGTGTTCAGCATCAACGAAAGCACAGGTTTTGCCCTGCTTCTGGGCTTCGGCAATAACCTGCAAAGTCAGCGTGGTTTTACCAGAGCTTTCAGGGCCGTAAATTTCACAAACCCGGCCATAAGGCAGGCCGCCAATGCCAAGAGCAACGTCCAGACCAAGAGAACCGGTGGAAACGGACGGGATTGCCTCACGGGGGTGGTCGCCCATCTTCATGATGGCGCCTTTGCCGAATTGACGTTCGATCTGGCTAAGTGCTGCGCTCAGTGCTTTTTTACGGTTGTCTTCCATTATTTCACGCCTCTGTCACCGGTATCGCCGCACTTGTTAATCACGGCTGGGTAAGTCAACAGGAAACGAGATATAACGGTTTCCTGTATATTTGAACAGTATTAAAACACAAGCAGAACGGAAGGCCAACCCCTGCTGTTCATCCGTTTTCCAGATAGGCCTGCACACCCTGAAGAGCAAACAGAACAGCCTGACGGCGAACCGCATCACGGTCGCCGCTGAAGTATTCGACCACCGCCTCGGTATCCGCCGGGGAGTGCCCCCAGGCGAACCATACCGTGCCGACGGGTTTATCATCAGAACCGCCACCCGGGCCAGCGACACCGCTGATGGCCACCGCCACATCGGCTTTAGTGGTTGTCAGGGCACCGGCCACCATTTCACGTACTACTGGTTCACTGACGGCCCCGTGTGCGTCAAGCGAGGCATCCGCTACGCCCAGCAGCTCTTTTTTGGCGTCGTTGCTGTAGGTGACAATACCAGCAAGCAGGTAGGATGAAGACCCAGCCCTGTCGGTCATAACTTTCGCGACCCAGCCCCCGGTGCAGCTTTCAGCCGTGGCGAGGGTTTGCTTGCGGTCAAGAAGCACAGTGGCGAGCTGGTCCCCGGCTTCATTTAACGCGCTATCCGATGCACTAGCCGACGCACTATCGTTTAGTGACATAATGGCCCCCTTCGTTTCATCATGGTCGGTATTTTCTTACAATCCTTACCGTCGCTTTTGATCGCAAATAGTAATTACAGATAGCAACCGATCCGGAACCCTTCATGTCAGCAGCCCAGACCGATCTTTCCCAGCACACCCCGATGATGAGGCAGTACCTCAGAATCAAGGGCGAGCACCCGAACGAGCTGGTGTTTTACCGCATGGGGGATTTCTACGAGCTGTTTTATGACGATGCCCGTAAAGCCGCCGAGCTGATGGATATCACGCTGACGGCCAGGGGGCAATCCGGTGGCAGCCCGATTCCCATGGCTGGCATTCCTTATCATGCCGCTGAGGGATACATTGCACGTCTGGTCCGGGCTGGTCAATCCATCGCCATCTGCGAGCAGATCGGTGATCCCGCCACCAGTAAAGGGCCGGTTGACCGGCAGGTGGTGCGCATTGTCACGCCGGGTACCCTGAGCGATGACGCCTTTCTTGAAGATCGGCGGGACAATCTGCTGGTGGCGATTTACAACCGCCAGGAACGGTTCGGGTTCTCGTCACTGGACATATCCAGCGGCCGCTTTTCGGTCGCAGAACTGGATGATCTGGAAAGCCTGCAGGGCGAGCTGCAAAGACTGCGCCCGGCGGAAATTCTGATCAGCGAAGATTTCCCGTTTCAGGAGGTGCTTGAGGGTTACACCGGCATCCGCAGGCAAGGCCCCTGGCTGTTTGAATTGGATACCGCGCACCGGGTACTGACCCAACAGCTTCAGGTGCGGGACCTCTCGGGTTTTGGCTGCGAGGATATGGCTCTGGCCATCTGCGCCGCCGGCTGCCTGCTGCAATATGCCAAGGAAACCCAGCGCACCGCCCTGCCCCATATTCGCACACTCAGCCGGGAACGCCGCGAAGACGCCGTTATCATGGACGCGGCCAGTCGCCGCAACCTGGAAATCGACATCAACCTGATGGGCGGCACCCAGCACACCCTGGCGTGGGTAATGGACCGCACCGCCACGTCCATGGGCGGGCGACAGCTCCGGCGCTGGCTCAACCGGCCATTGCGGGACGTCAGTGTTGTTCAGCAGCGCCAGCAGTCTGTGTCCGCGCTGCTGGAGGATTTTCACTATGAATCGGTCCATGACCTGCTCAAAGCCGTGGGCGATATCGAACGGGTACTGTCACGGGTTGCCCTGCGTTCGGCCCGGCCCCGGGACTTAGCGCGCCTGCGAGATGCATTCCAGGTACTTCCGGATCTTCAGAAGGCGCTGACGCCGGTCAACTCCCATTTGGTGGTGAAACTGGCCACCATTATCGGTGAATATCCGGAACTGGCAGACCTGCTGGAACGTTCCATTATCGTTAACCCGCCGGTGGTTATTCGCGATGGCGGGGTCATACGGGAAGGCTTTGATGCCGAGCTGGATGACCTGCGCAACATCAGCGAAAACGCCGGGCAGTTTCTTCTGGATGTCGAAACCCGCGAACGGGAAAGGACCGGCATCAACACCCTAAAGGTCGGTTACAACCGGATTCATGGCTACTACATCGAAATCAGCCGGGCCCAGTCAGGCCAAGCGCCAGGGGATTACATTCGGCGGCAGACCCTGAAAAATGCAGAGCGTTTCATCACCCCGGAACTCAAGGAATTTGAGGACAAGGCCCTCAGTGCCAAAAGCCGCTCACTGGCCCGGGAAAAAGCGCTTTATGACGAGGTACTGGAAAGCGTGGCCGCCCAGCTTGCGCCGCTACAGGATGCGGCTCAGGCGCTGGCCGAACTGGATGTACTCAGCAACTTTGCCGAACGGGCCACCAGCCTGCGCTTCAATCCGCCGGAATTCAGCGAATCACCCGGCTTCGACATTGAACAGGGCCGACACCCGGTCGTGGAGCAGTTACTCAGCGACCCCTACGTGCCCAATGATCTGCTGATGGACCATCAGCGCCGGATGCTGGTCATCACCGGCCCCAACATGGGCGGTAAGTCCACCTACATGCGCCAGGCCGCGCTGATTGCCCTGCTGGCCTACACCGGCAGCTTCGTGCCCGCAAACCGGGTGGTCATCGGCCCGGTGGACCGGATTTTCACCCGCATGGGCTCATCGGATGACATTGCTGGCGGCCGCTCTACCTTTATGGTGGAAATGACAGAAACCGCCAACATTCTTCATAACGCCACCGAACACAGCCTGGTGCTGATGGATGAAGTCGGCCGTGGCACCAGCACCTTCGACGGCTTGTCACTGGCTTGGGCGACCGCCGAACATCTGGCAAAACACATTCGGTGTTACACTCTGTTTGCCACCCACTATTTCGAGCTGACCCAACTGGCGGATGAACTTACCCACGCGGTGAATGTTCACCTGACGGCCACCGAACACGACGACACCATCGTGTTCCTGCACAATGTTCATGACGGGCCGGCCAGCCAGAGCTATGGCCTACAGGTAGCCAAGCTGGCCGGGGTGCCTCAGGATGTCATCCTTAACGCACGGGCCCAGCTTGCCCATCTGGAAGGCAGCGCAGAACCCGTTGCACCCATGCTGAACGCCGGGCCATCACCATCCCCGGCAAGCACAGCGTTTCAAGGGGATATGTTCTCGACATCGGAGCCCAGCAAGGTGGAAGAAGCCCTGTTTGACATGGACCTGGATGACCTGACCCCGAGAGAGGCACTGAACCGACTTTACGAACTGCGGGAACTGATGGCCGGAAGATAAGCCCCGGTAGCGCTTGCGCCTCTGCGGGGGCCTCCCTACAATACCGCGCAATTATTCCTATATTGATGAGACTGACTACCAGACCAGGGGACCGCTCATGACCTTCGTCGTTACTGATAACTGCATTAAGTGCAAATACACGGATTGCGTGGAAGTCTGCCCCGTGGACTGCTTCTACGAAGGCCCGAACTTTCTGGTCATCGATCCGGACGAGTGCATTGACTGCGCCCTGTGCGAGCCAGAGTGCCCCGCTGAGGCCATATTCTCAGAAGATGAATTGCCGGCCGACCAGGTTCAGTTCACAGAACTGAACGCCGATCTTGCGGGCAAATGGGAAAACATCACTGAGAAGAAAGACCCACTACCGGATGCTGACGAATGGGACGGCAAGCCCAACAAAATTCAGTATCTGGAGCGCTGAGGCATTAACGTCAGAATCAGAGCCCGGTTGGCACGGACGCCGACCCGTAAGTAACTCAAGGAACAGAGCCAATGAATTACCGTCTCACGGACGTGACGGGCCTTCCGAAATCAGATAATGCCCTGCTAACGATTGTTCACCCGCAGAGTGCTGTGGATATTGTCAGCAGTATACTCAGCCCTTACACATCCGCCCGGGATCCGATTGAAAACCTTGATCCCCGTCAGCGACCGGACGAATTGCTGGAACAACTGGCGACCGGGGAACAGGTCCTGTTCGACCCCAGCGGAGCCAGCCCTGGCATTTTCAGCCACCGCCGCGCCGAAGCCGAGACTGTGATCGCTAACCTGCCTTCCCGCTTAACCAAAGCCCTCGGCGAACGCTGGGACGGCACCTCCTCTGTTGGCGGTGCGCCGGGCCTGATCAAGGGCGACAGCCTGACCCAGGCGCCTGAACCGGCGTACCAGCCTCCATCAACGTCTGCGAATAACACTCCCGGACCAGGACAACGCATTCTGGAACTGATCTACCGCTGGCCCGACGGCACCCCGGTGACCGGGGCGGCTTATTGGGTCGAGGGTGTCTCCCGTTCTGGTGGAGGAAAACTGGACCGTAGCGGATACGCTCGCGTTACCGGCCTCAATGATCCGGTGGTCAATGTACGCTTCGGCGAACCCGCGCCAGCAGGGGAACTCGATATCCTTCGGCGTCAGCTTCAGGCCGGGCTGGACGGCATCATCGCCCGCGAACGCCGGGAGGCGGCCAAACTGGAAGCCAGTACCGAAAACCTTCCCCTGACATTCAATGCCGGCATCCATTTCGCCAATGGTTTCATGGGCCTGTGGAACAGTGCGGCAGGACTGATCTCAAGCAGTCTCGCCATCGCCAACCTGTCTCATATTGGCTATTACAACCGCGCGCTATACTCCGCCTGGACAGCAACCCGCGACGGCTCGGAACAAGCCTGGACCGAAACCTTCAAACAGCAGTTCGATGAAGCCAACAAACGCGCCGTTGTCGAAGCCCTCGGCTTTGACCCGGACGACGTTACTCGAGACCAGCTCGCAGAAGCTTACGAGATCACCACGCTGGTATTAAGTGACCCCGAATCCAAAGCAATGCTGGGGCGGTTTGCCGTAGACTTCGCGCAAGCGCAGGACAGCACAGAACTGAGTTACTTTGCGGGCGGCCTGGTCTTTGAAGCCGTACTAGCAATCCTGCTGTCCGGTGCTGCCGCCGCGAGCGCCACTGCAGCCGCCCCGCGCTACCTTCCCAGGCTGGCACCATTGGGAGAGGCTTTACGTGGCCTTGCAGCCCGCCTAAAACTCACCTACCAAACCCGTTACCACTACAACGTGGAAACAGGCACAGTCTGTGAAAGTACGTGTCGGCCCCGGCCCGAAAGCCCGGAACTGCAGCCCCGCGACATTCGCACCCGGCGCCTGAATGCCACGACATTTGACGACGCCAGGGCGGCGCTCGCTGCTTCAAGGCGGCGACTGATCAAACGCGGCGGTTTCACGCCCAAGTACACGCAGGAAGAATTAGTGCAACTGGCCACCCAGGGGCTGGAGAATGATCGCTTCATCGTCCGATTGGTTGAATCGCATCACATGGATGGCTACCAGCAACCTGAGGGGTCCATGAAAGGGACTCTTGGCCGCCCGAACCCCGACAACGGCGAGGTACGCTTCTGGTCCACGACGCTGGATCAAGTCGAACCTTCGGACACTTGCCCCAGGCTCATTGCCCAGCAGATGGGCGTGGAGTACAACCCCAAAGCGACGTATAAGCTTGCGATTATTGATAAGGATGTTGCTGCTCAGAAGGCTGGGGCGAAGACTATGATTCCGACCTTTGAGAACCTCAAAGGATACATCCGGGATAATCTTGAAGGCTACGCAAACAGAGACGAGTCACTGGATCAAGTCATGACACCTGACTACCAAGCTAAATATGAAAAACTGGTGGAGGGGATGGGAGATGCTGAGTGGGAAAGCCCCAAAGCACGTTCTCAATTCTTGATGGATCAAGACCTCGATGCAGACCAGATAAAGGCTTTTGAAACACGTTTCAACATTCAGGACGAAACCGGCGCTAACCAATACTTCCTCGGCAACGGCCTGACCAAACACACTGAGCTATCGAAAGACGGCGACGCCGTTTTTGGCGCAGTGGAAACCTTTACAGTGGAGAAAAACCCGCAGACTTTCGGGGCCATGACCAATGGCGGGAAAGGCGGGCCGACGGCCTACGTCGAACTGGTCGATTTAACACCTATTGATTTTGGAGAATGACATGAGCTATCCCAAAGTGTCGCCTTGGCCGTTTATCGACCCGGAAGCGCCCCCAGCAAACTACCTCGCCATCGGAAGCAGCGTTGACAAAGCACGAAGCAAAACGTCTCAAAAAGTTTGGCACTTTTTTATAAGTCAGGATTATTTAGTCATTTCCGACAAGGAGTGGCTGAACGCTCGAAACAACCGACCAGGCTACTATGCTCATTCCCAGTACGAGTACCCCATCGCCGGCGCCCGCTGGTTCGTAGACACCGTGGAACGTTTTTTTCTGCCGCCAGATCATCCCAATGCAGTGCCCCGAGACAAATTCAATATGCGCGGCGAAGTGGACGGCGAAACCCTCGGTGTCACCCGCGGTGCCTGGTTCGGAGGCCAGTACATCCCCGGCTATTCCTTCGATAATCTCAACCGCATCGAGCATTCAACCGTTTTGCCTGCAGGCGCTACCTGTCAGATGTTCAAAATGGGCGATCCCTGGTTGTTCGAGGACGGGTTGTTCGACTTATTCAAGGAGATTGCGGCAAGGCATGAGAGCGGTGAGTTCTGACACTCGCAACCAAGATGCTCAATAACGCGGGGATCGAAGCGTTTATTTCTCAGTCGATGGCGACTTTTACCCCGATCGCCACAAAAAAGCCGCCCGTCAACCCGTTGAGGGCGCGCCTGACCCCCTGCCCCACTTCAAACTTGCTTGATTTGAGCACCAGCGCAGCAACCGCGCACTGCCAGGTCATCGCCAGCACAAAGTGAAGCCCCGCAAGCAACAGCGACTGGGCAAACGCAGGGCCTGCCGGGTCAATAAACTGGGGCAGCAGCGCCATATAAAAAAGCGCTGTTTTGGGATTGAGAAGATTTGAAAGCACACCCTCCCGGAAGGAAACCAGGCGCGGAACCGGAGCCCTCTGCGGTGCCGGGCCCGAAGGCCCGGAAGCGCTTTCAGATGGCGGCCTAGCCACCGCCTGGCGCAATGACAATATTCCCAGCCAGATCAGGTAACACGCCCCGGCCCACTTGAGCGCCGTAAACGCCCAGGCAGTTTCAACCAGCAAAATCGAAATACCCAACGCCGAAAGCGTCGCGTGAATAAATAGCCCGCAACAGATACCGAAGCTGGTCACCACTCCGTCGCCGAAGCCACCACGCCCGGTATTGCGCATCACCAGCAGTGTGTCCACCCCCGGCGTCAGAGTCAGCAACGTAATCGCGGCCAGGTACGCCCAGAGCAGTTCAACCGGTATCCACATTCCCGCTCACTCACCATCGTTAACCCGCAGGCCGGATCAGGCGTCCTGCGAGAGAATCTTTTTGGCCGCCGCTGACGAATAGAAGGGGGTCAGACGACGGCGAACCAGAGCTTCAAGGTAGCCGTCCTCGCGCAGCACGTCTACAACGGGTAGCACGTAACCGTCGATCTCTGCCATCACCAGTTCGCGGTTCACGCCCAACTCTTTCAGCAGGTCGAGAAGCGGCCGGTCGCCGTAGAGTTCAAACAGGTGGGTGACCACCGCCTCGACGCAGCCTTCGAAATAAGGCGTTTTGCGGAACTGCAGCCAGAATTCATACCCCAGAACCACAAATTCCTGTAACTGGATATCGCCCAGGCCTTCGCGCAGTTCCTCAATGGTGTGGTCTTCCAGTGCGACCCAGACTGCCATTACGCTGTCCCGCAGTTCGTCGTCGGTCAGGGATTTGTTGAGAAACTGCTCGCTGCGGCTGATCAGGCCCGGCAGGCTGTCCGACAGCCAGGATTTGAAACGCCGCTCGAAGGATTCATCCAGGCCCGGCACGGCCCTGTTCGCCATGCGCTTACCGAACTTCATCATGGACCCGACACCGGGCACACTCTTGGTGAGCATATTGTCTTCGTACAGGTAATTCACCACGCCCTGATACACCAGATTGGACACCAGCTCCTGATACACCGGGTGCGCCATGATTTCGCTGATCACCCGCTCCCGTTGCTGTTTCAGTTCCAGCGCCTCCTCAAGGAAACCGGTGGCCTGTTCGCGGGTAATCATCTGACTCAGCTTTGTGGTCTTCTGGATCGGCGCATTCAGCACCTCGGTTGCCATTTCCGCTGCCAGTTCGGGAATACCGGGGTCCAGCTCCATGTTGATCACAACACGCTTGATCAAGCCCATCACTCGCTCGGCTGACGTAAGGTGCCCGAGGGTCACATCGCTGGCATACCCGAACAGTTCATCCACTTCCTGTGCCAGAAAACGGTGCAGCTTTGCGCCCTTCAGAGAAGACAGTTCGTGCTTTACGTGCTGCTCAAGCAGCGCGTCGGCGAGATCAGTGCTGGCCTTGGTCATAATGATTATCCAGATAGGGTTGGCTGAAAATTAGAAGCCCTGAAACATTCCCGACGAGGCTAACATCCGCACTGGCGAGAAACCTTTGCCGTGGAAGCGGAGATTTACAGAAAGATAGCCAAGAAACGGGTTACTGGACGTCGTCACTGTTGTGAGGAACTTACTGTTTTAACTCAAGATCGCTTAAATTTTTATCGATCAGGTCACGATTATCGTGTTCCCAGGGATGAAATCCCTTTTTCAGGTAGGCAAAGAAGTGTGGCAGGCATTTTCTGATGACCCCGGGCTTGCCCCAGAGGAAGTTGAAGCCGCTTACCCAGGTGGAAAGGCTCCAAAGCTTGCCATCGGTTTTAAGCAGGCTACAGGTGTTCAGAAAGGTGTATTTGAAGAAGTGCCAACTCACGAACAAAAACACGATCCGGCGTAGCGACTCGTCGCCGACGCAATGGCGGTATACGTCGAAAGCTACGGATTTATGCTCGGTTTCTTCGATGGCATGCCAGCGCCACAGCCTGGCCATTTCAGGGGTTGCGCCATCCATCCATTCAGGATGCTTGAGGATGGCATTGGCCAGCACGGCGGTGTAGTGCTCCGCCCCACAGGTTCCGGCCAGTTGCCGGCTGGGCGGGAGCTTTCCCACCCAGGCCATATGCTTGCGGAAGCGCTGGTCGATGGCGTCAATGTCGTAGCCGCGGGCTTTCAGTGCTTCGTTGTACTGTTTGTGCTCGCGACTGTGCAACGCTTCCTGCCCAATGAACCCGCGAATTTCGTTACTGAGTTTGGAGTCATCAATTTTATCCCGGTAAAGCCTGACCGCATTAATGAACTGCTGCTCGCCATCCGGAAACTGAAGCGATAGCGCATTGAAAAATGCGGTGCGAAACACGTCGCCACCATGCCAGAGAGTTTCAAGATCCTGATCAACCTTAAAGTGCATGTGCCGCGGCGCTACGGACACGCCTATGGGTGTTGAGCTGATGGCCATGGCAGCCTCCCTTTTTTATGATTATGGAGCCCTGTTAAAACAATCTTCAGCTTACAGCTGTTTTCCATAGAAGTGGAAGCCACTATCCATTCCACCGGAAAGTTTGTCACTTAATGACATCTTTGTTCAGAATAGGCGATTAACAGACTCAGAGAGACCACCTAATGCCTTTTCCTATCTATCAGGTTGACGCCTTCACCGACCGACTGTTTGGCGGTAACCCCGCTGCTGTCATGCCCCTGAAAGAGTGGCTGCCAGACGACACCATGCAGAAGCTGGCACTTGAGAACAATCTCTCAGAAACGGCCTTTCTGGTACCCCTTCCCGATGACTCAGAAGAAGACTTTCACATACGCTGGTTCACACCTGGCATTGAAGTACCGCTCTGTGGCCACGCCACCCTCGCCAGCGCCTGGGTTCTCTTCAACAAACTGGGCTGGACGCAGGAACAGATAAGATTCCAGTCCAAAAGCGGCCCCCTGGGCGTGAGAAAAACCGAAGATGGGTGGCTGGAACTGGATTTCCCCAATTTGGCCTTTGAAGCCCGCCCGACACCCGACCTGATTCTGGAGGCCCTGGACGGCGCCCCTGACACGTCATTTTTTGTCCCCGAAGACACCAATTACCTGGTCGTCCTCAGAGACGAGGCGGCGGTAAAAGCCGCACAACCGGACATCCGTAAACTCAAGAAACTCGGCAATCTTGGCGTCATCATTACTGCACCGGGCGATGACTGCGACTTTGTCAGCCGCTACTTCGCCCCGGGTGGCGGCATCGATGAGGACCCCGTCACCGGCTCTATCCACAGCATTCTGGTGCCGTACTGGGCCGAACAACTCGGTAAAAGCACACTGCTGGCAAAACAGGTGTCCGCCAGAGGCGGCGTACTGCGCTGTGAACTGAAAGGGAACCGCGTAGCCATCGCCGGACAGGCCGCTTTCTACATGGAAGGCTCCGTCCAACTGCCTTGAGAACAGCAGAAAATGTATACTGCGCCCAATTAAAGCATAGCGGCAGGCAGAACATGACCACCCAGAAACACGACGTCATCATCATAGGCGCCGGCGCCGCAGGCCTGATGTGCGCCGCCACTGCGGGCTATCGCGGACGCAACGTCCTGGTGATTGACCACGCCAACAAACCCGGTAAGAAAATCCTGATGTCCGGCGGTGGCCGCTGCAATTTCACCAATCTGAACAGCACGCCTGCCAACTTCCTGTCGGACAACCCATCATTCTGCATCTCGGCATTGAAGCGCTACACCCCACAGGATTTTCTGGAGCTGGTAGACCGGCATGGCATTGAGCACGAGGAAAAAGCAGCGGGACAGTTGTTCTGC
>Ga0306868_1000456_pt1 | contig 26890 bp, 16 predicted proteins | sample AntRauTorckE6832_FD_190411 | JGI IMG/M metagenome (GOLD analysis project Ga0306868, IMG submission 190411) | Saline lake microbial communities from Rauer Islands, Antarctica - Metagenome Torckler E6 #832 (v2) (version 2) | ecosystem: Environmental > Aquatic > Non-marine Saline and Alkaline >... | reverse complement strand
GGCAAACTGCCAATAATAATACCGATATATGGAATTATGGCTAATACTGCCGCAAAGGTGGCAAAAAACAGTGCATTCTCCAGACCAATAATCCAAAGCCCAATCACATTTAAAATGCCCAGTATTACAATCACGATAATCATACCCACCAAGTAATTTCGCGTTACCGACTGAATGCCGAGAATGACTGTTTGAAGCGAGCTGTTTCGGTCTGCATTCAGGGCCTTCCGCAAAAAGGTAGGATACATTTCTTTGTAATACATCATGAAAAATATGAAAATGGGCAGCAGCCCAAGCGTGGTAAAAACGCTTGTCGTTGCTCCCAGTGCCGAGCTTGCGTACTGCCCGCTTCGGTCAATCAGTTTTTGTACGCCCTGCTCAATAAATTGAATCTGCCGTTCCGGAGCGATGCCAAATGTGGTTTGGAAAAATTGCTGTAAATCGGTGCTTACCTGCTGCAAACGATTACCGGCCTCCGGCAGGCGGTCAGCAAATTCTACAAATTGAAGCGAAAGCAGTGAAAACACCCCGGCAAGCAATAGAAAAACCAACACCATGCTTAATACAATGGCAACACCGCGGCCAAGCTTTATTTTTTCGAAACGGCGGCTTAATGGTTCCAGCAGCATGGCTAATAAGGCAGAAAGAGCCAACGGCATCAATATAAATTTACCATAGCTGAGAACTACAAAAAACAGGCACAAGCCCAGCAATATGACGGTGCCCTGCAGCCAAAATGGATATTTATTTGATGCCTCAAATTGTGCCATTTCTTTTTTTTATGATTTAAAGTCAATTAGCTTTATAGCCCTAACTTATGTCATCCTGAACTTCGCCGAAGGCATCCCTTTGGGAGATTCAGGATCTCGTATAGCAATAACCGTTGATATAGGTAAGAAATTGAATCAACGTTTGTACCCCTGCGAGATTCCGCATCGGGGTGCGGAATGACACATGGGGCACTTATTATAATTCCTCTGTTACACTACCAACCGGCGAATCATAATTTTCTTGAAAAAACTCAAACGGCACCTTCCCGCCCACGGCATCTTTTACGCCGCTGTCTTCAATCACCTGCTGATAGGTTTCATAGCAATCCAGCGCCTCGTAAAACTTTTGCATGTCCGCATCGGTTGTTTCCACCCAACAATCGATTTCTTCCAGATCCGATGATTTTAAATTAAACTTGCTTTCTACCTCCTTCTCGCTGTAGTGGGTAAAAAACGCCAGCCGTTTTAAATAATCACTGCCATTATCTTTCATTTCGCAATATACGCGCTTTGCCACCGCATGTTGCACCAGGTGATCTTCAAATCCACTCACGCCATGCACGGCATAGGTAACCAGCACATCGGGTTTTATTTGGGTGATGTAATCGTTGATCACGGCTTCAATTTCGCGCGGGTCCATTTCTTTCAGTCCGCTGTCGGGCAGGTCTAAAACCGTCATCCCATCGAGGTTAAGAACTTTTTCAACGCACTGCATTTCTTTGAAGCGTATTTCGCCCATCTCCTCTTTACTCACCTCCAGGCGGTGACGCTGTTTGGTGGCTTCACCTTTGGTTAGGGTGAGCAGATACACCTCGTGGCCGGCGCGTTTTTGGGCGGCAATGGCCGGTGCCGGACCGAAAGATTCATCATCGGGGTGCGGAAAGATGTAGAGTATTTTCATAAAATTTCAGCTTGTCATTGTACAATTGAATTGTTACAACTTTCCAAATAGTAAAAAAAATAAACTTATAGCCATAGTAATTGAGCCACCAACGAAAACTGTCCAGCGTACTTTTTCTAACAACTCATATTTCTTTAAACCCTGATTTAAGGCAAATGAACCATCAGGAAATATTTTACTTCTAATTTTATTTAACCCCCATCCAATCCCAAAAACGGACCCAATAATTAAAAAACCTAGTAATCTAATCATCGCATCCTCTTGATCATTTAATTCTCTAGTACTTTCGCCAAAAAAATTTAAAGCGGCTAGAATTAAAACTAAGATAATAAATGCTACAAAAAGTGAAATAGAGTAAGTTATAAAATCAGCTTTTGCCAAACGGGAATACCAAGGCTTCGTATTAATTATTTTTCCCTCTAAGGAATTAAAATAAGACCGTGCTTTGGTTTTTTCAGCATCTACAGAACAACGTATATTAGCATACGTATTTTTCTCGAAACTAAGTCGTATACTTGAACTTGGCCGAAGTGAATAACTACTAATTGTAATTCTTTGGATAGGATTTAGAGATGAGTTTTCTAAATTTAAAACTTCTTTAACATCTTCATATTCATTTTCATATTTATCTTTTGTTTCTATTCGATATTTAGAATCACCTGGAAATGTGTTAAATAAAGCATCAATATTTTTAAGGTTTTCCCCTTTAATGATAAAAGCCTGCTCATAAGATTCATTTTTCGAACTATTCATGCTTTTAAGCCCGTGTTTTAAAACTAAATAACTCGCTTATAAAAAATTACAATTAGAACATTTCCCACAAAGAAAATGATAAAAAAAGCCTGTCGTTTATCCGACAGGCTTTAAAAGTAAACATGGCAAGTTCCACTAAGACCTGTCATGTTTTATTCATTATTACAAATTACGAACAACCGGTAGTAGAACCGCAAGTTATACATTTCTGGCAGGTACCGTTACGAACCATCGTCATACTGCCGCATTCGGGGCACGAATCACCGGTGTAGCCTAACTCTTTGGCTTGCTCATAGTCGCTTTGGTAACTGCCCTGTTCGGCTTCGCCGGCAGCCGCTGCACCACCATCTCCAACCGGCTCTTGCTTGGGTTGCTCGGTCTGCGGTTGCGTTCGAGCCTCGGTCTGCGATGCTGCGGAATCAGAGCCTTTCTTTTCTTCTTCCGACGGACGCAGCTTGCGCGTCAGCATTTCTTCGGCGTCAACGTGAGCCAGATCTTCGCGACCCAAATATGTTACCGCCAGCTCACGGAAAATAAAGTCGATCACCGAAGTGGTCATTTTCACGTGGGGGCTTCCCTTGACCATGCCGCTTGGTTCAAACTTGGTGAATGTAAACGCATCTACAAATTCTTCGAGCGGAACGCCGTGCTGTAAGCCAAGCGAAATAGCAATGGCAAAACAGTTCGTCAGGCTGCGGAAAGCCGCGCCTTCGCGGTGCATGTCAATAAAGATTTCACCAATCTGTCCGTTATCGTATTCGCCAGTGCGCAGATAAACGCTTTGTCCGCCAATTTTTACTTTTTGGGTATACCCTGTTCGGCGATTGGGCAGGCGCTTGCGCTTGGCCACGTATTTATGAATAATTTTTTCAGCTGATTTTACCACATCATCCTGTGCGGCGGTCGTTTTCTCATCCAAATCATCCTCATCATTCAGATCTTCAAATACATCACCGAGGCTGTTTAAGGGCTGACTGAGTTTGGAACCATCGCGATAGAGCGCATTTGCTTTCAACATAAGCTTCCACGAATCCATGTAGGCGTCTTTGAAATCATCGACCGTCGCCTCTTTGGGCAGGTTGATGGTTTTCGAAATCGCCCCGGAAATAAACGGTTGTGCAGCGGCCATCATGCGAATATGTCCGCCGGGCTTGATGTACCGGGTTCCAGTGCGACCGCATCTGTTGGCGCAATCAAACACGGGCAAGTGTTCATCTTTCAGGTGCGGAGCGCCTTCCACGGTCATGGTACCGCATACGTAATCATTCGCATCCTGAATTTCTTGACTGCTGTATCCAAGATGCCGCAGCATATCAAACTGCGGGTTGGAAAGCTGATCTTCGGTCAGCTCCAACACGTTTTTGCAGAAATCTTCGCCGAGCGTCCACTGGTTGAAGGCAAACTTCACCTCAAAGCTGCTGGGCAACGCTTCTTCGATAGCTTCAAATTGTTCATCACCAAACCCTTTCTCGCGCAGGCTCTCTTCATTGATATGCGGGCAGCCGTCCAGCGTGCCGTGGCCTTTGGCATACGCAATAATTTCATCCCGCTGCTCTTTGTTGTAGCCAAGATTTTCGAGCGCGCGCGGTACGCACTGATTGATGATTTTGAAGTATCCGCCGCCGGCCAATTTCTTGAATTTCACCAATGCAAAATCGGGCTCAATACCGGTGGTATCGCAATCCATCACCAAACCAATGGTTCCGGTGGGTGCCAACACGGTTACCTGCGCGTTACGGAAGCCGTGCTCTTTGCCCATTTCCAGCATATTATCGGCATCTTCACGCGCCGCCTGTACCAGATAATCATCACACTGGCTGGCATCAATAGCCATCGGTTTTACCGTAAGGTCTTCATACTCGTCGGGATCAACATTATATGCGGCCCGGCGGTGATTGCGAATCACCCGCTGCATGTGCTCTTTATTGTCCTCATACCGTTCAAAAGTGCCCAGCTCCGAAGCCAGTTCGGCACTGGTAGCGTAGGCTTTGCAGTGTACGATAGACGTAAGCGAACCGGCAATGGCGCATCCTTCAGCGCTGTCGTACGGAACGCCTTTCACCATCAACGCCGCACCGAGGTTGGCATAGCCAAGCCCCAGCGTACGGAAATCGTAGGAAAGATCGGCAATTTCTTTGGATGGGAACTGCGCCATTAAGACTGAAATCTCAAGCACGGTGGTCCAAAGGCGTGATGCATAGCGGATGGACTCCACATCAAAATCCTGGCATTCTTCTGTTTTGAAATATTTCATCAAGTTGAGTGACGCCAGATTGCACGCTGTGTTATCCAAAAACATATATTCCGAACACGGGTTACTGGCGTTGATGGGGCCGTCTTCGGGGCAGGTGTGCCACTCGTTAATCGTATCGTGATATTGGGCACCGGGGTCAGCACAGGCCCAGGCCGCATGTGAAATATCATTCCACAGCTCGCGCGCCGGCATAGAATCACAGGGCTCAGGTTCACGCCCTTCTTCGGCTGCTTTACGTTTTTCGGTGCGCCAGTACAGATTCCAGATGTCATCTTCCTTCACCGCCTGCATAAATTTGTTGGGAATACGAACGGAGTTGTTTGAATTCTGCCCGCTTACGGTATTATACGCTTCGGAATCCCAGTCGGTATCATAGGTTTCAAATTCCAGATCAGTAAAGCCCTGCGCGGCCAGCTGCACCACGCGCTCAACGTAATTTAGCGGCACCTGATCTTGCTTAGCTTTTTTAATGGCTTTACCCAGCTCCTCATTTTTCAATGGATCGCGGCTGACTGCGCCATTAAACGTTCGCCCGTCAATTTCTACCGGCTTGTTACATAGTTTGATTATACTTTTGAGGTGACGTTCCAGTATTTTTGAGCCCGTGACAATAGAGGCCACTTTTCGTTCTTCACGGACTTTCCAATTAACATATTCTTCAATGTCGGGGTGATCAAGATCCAGCGACACCATTTTGGCTGCTCGTCTTGTGGTTCCGCCCGATTTAATAGCGCCCGCAGCTTTATCCCCAATTTTGAGAAAACTCATCAAACCGGAAGATTTACCGCCGCCGCTCAGGGGTTCACCCTGACCGCGAATTTTAGAAAAATTACTGCCTGTTCCGGAACCGTATTTAAACAAGCGCGCCTCGCGAACCCATAGATCCATGATACCGCCTTCATTCACCAAATTGTCGTCACAACTTTGAATGAAACACGCATGCGGCTGCGGGTGCGTGTATGCATCTTCAGATTTTTTAACTTCTCCACTTTTCCCATCTACGTAATAATGCCCCTGCGCCGGTCCGTTAATTCCATACGCCCAGTGCAGGCCGGTATTGAACCACTGCGGACTATTGGGTGCAGCCATTTGGTTGGCCAGCATGTACGATAGTTCTTCATAAAAAACTTTTGCTTCTTCTTCCGTGTCAAAATAGTCGTGTTTCCATCCCCAATAGGTCCAGCAACCGGCCAGGCGATGAAAGACCTGACGGCTGTCGTGCTCGGAAAGGTACCGCTCGTCTTTATCCATTTTCTTCAAGGCCTCTTCATCCGCTTCGGAGGCTTGCAGCCATTCCGGTACGCCTTCTTCTTCAATTTTTTTCGTTTTTGCCGGTACCCCCGCTTTGCGAAAATATTTTTGGGCAATAATATCGGTTGACATTTGTGACCAATTCTTGGGCACGGTCACTTTATCCATTTTAAAAACGAGTGATCCATCCGGATTTTTGATCTCAGATTTACGCTCTGTAAAATTGACTTCCTGGAAAGGACCTTCCCAATCGGACTGGGTATAAAAACGACTAAACTTCATAGATAATAACCTCTGATAATTGACTTAATTTTAAACTGAAAACATTCCTGGAAAGCAGGTGAGTTGACTAAATTTTTGACTCGGTGCTTCATAATATAAAAGACTGAGATAGGCCCGCAAATAAAAAATCAATTACTTTTCCACAAATTGCCGGAGTTATTAACAATTAGCTTTTCGGAGATTTATGCTTGCTTAATTTTGGGTTCATTTTTAAAACTGAAGCTGTAATGAATCATCAAGAAAAAACAAATAAGCTCTTCCGAAAATCGGCCTTAAAATGAATTAAAACGCACTTTATTAAAAATAACAATAGACCAATAAGTTATCCACAGGTGAAATATATCCTGAAAGATAAAGGCTGCGACAAATTAATTCAGATGTAGTGCTCGCTTGATAGTTGATATTCTATATAAAAAAAACCACAGCCGAACCCGCAGATTTCTGCTGTGGTTAAATCATTAAAAAATGTACTCCTTATCCCTAAAAAGAGACGGGCACTAATTCTGTAAAAACCGGAATCCATTGGGGGCAATTCCAACGGCAAATGAATCAACAGCGGTACCATTTAGATTATAGCGTATAGCTTGGCCGGGCTGTAAAAATCCATTGCTTTGCCCAACATAAATAAGCTCATTGTCTGCCGAATATGCTATAGCGTTGAAAAACCGGTCTATAAAAACTTTTCCCTCAATTTCACGCGTATTTAAATTTATGGTTTGTACACCATTGTTCAATAAGTATCCGCGGCCGGTTTGTTCGTTTAGTGCCATACCATTGGGATGACCGCCCGTATCTATATTTGAAATAACGTTGGCAGTTGCTCCATCAACGACGGAAACATTCCCGGGTATGTCATCCTCCGGGGTGCGATTAAAATCTTCGTCAAAAGCGATAAGTCCATTGCAAACCACCCAAATTTGATTTGACTGATCTACATTCATTTCCGCCGGTCCATTGCCCACCGTGATAGTCGTCTCAACCGTCTGCGACTGGGTATTAATCACCGATAGCGTATTGTCATTTCCAAAACCGTTATTCGCAACAAAAATCCTGTTATCAACCCGTACCATTGCCTGAGGGTTTGCGCCAACTGCGATGGTCGCCCCGGTCTCCTCCATGTTTTCCAAATCAATTAACGATACGCTGTTATCAAACAAATTGCTTACATACCCCTGCCCGTTTCCGTCTGAAACAATAGAAACCGGTGTGCGGGAAGTCTCAATAGTGCCTACCGAAGTGAATGTTTCCGGTTCAACCACCTCTATTTTATCGGCATTGTTAAGCACTATATAAAACTGATCATCAATAATTGAAGCAGATTGAATGATGCCCGCCAGCGGACGTCCGTTGGCATTTTCAAAAGCTTGTTGAATGGTGTTCTGTGTTTCAGGATCAAAGGTTGTTATGGAACCATTAGAGTCAAAGAAGTTCCCTGCATTGGTAACTAAAACCGATGAAACTTCAGGCGGGTCGGGGATATTTGCCCCGTTATCATCGCAGCTGCTAAAAATTAAAAGCGTAAAAATTACTAAGAGTATTGATTGCTGTTTCATTTTTTGATTTTTAAAAATTATAGGTTGCTGTTAAGGTAAATTGAAAATTTCGGCGTGGCTGGGCGTACCACTGGATAACTTCGTAATCGGCATTCAACAGATTGTTGAGTTGCATATTACCGGTGACGGTAAGCCCGAACAACTGTTGGGACGCCCGCAGGGCCAAATCAACTTTCTGATAGGGATCCAGCGAGCTTGCAACACTTTCGGTATCGGTAAAATAGCGGCGACTCACCCATTGATAGTTTGCCAGCGCTGAAATAAATTTATAGCTTGTTTGAAGGCTTGCTTTATACTTCCACTTGGGCACATATCTTAATTGATTGCCCGGGGCGGCATCACCCGAAAAACGGGGCTCGGTAATTTCGGTCTTGGTAAAAGTGGCCGACTGGTTGAGGGTTACATTAAAATCATTGCCAAAACCAACAGTACTTTTTGTTGAGAGCTCGATACCGCGCGAGGTTAATTCTTCAACGTTTTCCGGCGTAAAAGTACCCGTATCATCGGGATACCAACGAATACCGTCATTCACACGGCTATAAAAGGCAGTGATATTTGCCCGAGACAACCAGCGTTCATTCAGTATTAGCCTTGCACCGGCTTCTGCACTGTTGCTGCGCTCAGGCACCAAATTGGGATTGCCACCCTGCGCCCAATAAAGGGCGTTAAAAGTGGGCGGATTGAAATCCCGGCTCAACTGACCGCGTAGGTATAACCGGTCGGTAAATAGTTCATAATTTATCCCCAGCGAGGGGCTCAGTACATTTCCAAAATCATTATATGAATCAAACCGCAGTGCAGGGTATAAATGTAATCGTTGACCGTGTAACGAAAGTTCGGGGTTGAAAAGAATTCCAAGCTGTTGACGAAGCTGTAAGCGGGTGTAGTTGTTGGTTTCTGCGCCGGTAATGCCTGCACTCACTTCGCCCTTAAGGCGCAAATAGGATGACGCAGGATAAATCAATTCCGTACTTGCCAGCCACCGCCGGGTGGTGCTGACGCTGTTGACGTTTATGGAAGGGTCAAAATAATTCAGTTCAACGCGCTCCAGAAAATTTTTGGCGTTCAAGTACACCGCTCCCACCGACGTCTCATACGTATTAAGCCAGCGCAAGGCCTGATCTTCTTGCCGCGCCCTGTTGTTTGTGTTTAATATGCTGCCGGGTATCTGGTTTTGGCTGTCTGATAACCAGACCGTGGAATTAAACTGCGAACCTTTATTTTCGTACGCCGCCGATGCCATGAGCTGTTTCTGCTCCTGCCGGTTATGGTCGCGTTTTTCCGCTTGTTGCGTAGCACGGTTGTAATACTCAAAATCGTTTTGGGCCTCTGTATATTGGCTGCGTAACGACAGATTCCAGTTACCTTGCTGCACGGCTGCCCGCAGCCCGGTATTGCTTTGACCGAATGACCCCGCTGACTGCGAAAAGGATACTTTATTGGTTGGTTTAAAATCTGAATTGAGGTAGAGGCCGCCTGAAAGCCCCCCCCCAAATGAACTGCTTGGTACGCCCGAACTAACCTGCACACTCGAAAAGAAGTTGGAAGGCAGCAATGATAAATCTGTCAACCCAAGCATGGCGTGGTTGATGGGGATACCTTCCCAAAGCACCTGAATTTGCTCGGATGAAAGTCCACGCTGTGATGCCGTGCCCAATCCACCGGGGCCGTTACTTTTGATGAATAACCCGGATTCATCAGCAAGCAAGGTGCCAATATTGGAATGACCGGCAAATGAAAGTCGGGCGGAATCAATCACCTGCACGTTAACCGGCTGTAATTTAAGCGGCTGGTGGATGCGTGTTGCTACCACTTCAATTTCATCCAGATGCAGCGTATCAGTCGTTACCTGGCCATAACTGTCATCCGTTATAATGAACAAACAGCTGCATAGCAATGCGAGCAAAAATCGTAAAAATGGGGTAATCATAAATTATTCTCGTGAAACTTTAACTCCCGAAAGTTCCTCACGAAATAGAATCGATTGGCAGGTCTTCTGGCTTATCCGATTGCCCGGCCTTCCCACCCCGAATACTCGGGACAGTGGCTAAAGACAGGTGGGCAATTCTTTTGATGGAATTACAGTTGCGGGTACAGCTTCCGATTATGTTCTCATAGTTTTGAGAATATTACGGAATTCCCTTTTCACTCCGTTCCGATTTCGACAGCTGTCGAGACAGAACGAAGAACCAAACACTATTTCAAAGAGCTATTCTAAAATAGAGGAAAATAGAATGAATTCAAATTGAAATAGGCACTTTAATTTGAAATAACACCGACCGTAGTTTTACAAGTGCCCGCCATGGTATCTGGTTCCGTAGCTCTGCTGCGGAACCCAATCGCTAACTGAGCGAGCTATCCCTTTTATACGTAGATCGGTCCGCCGCCCCGATCACATTGGATTGTACTATAATTGGTACAACTGGTTTATCTCGTGGCTGACCTCCGGTTAGCCACGAATAAATACCCAAACCATTGTTCCGCATCAGAGGTACGGAACGAGATAGAACGCGCGAAACCCTCATCCTGCACCGACGGTGGACGGCGCCTCCTTCTCCCCCGGGTAAAAAGAGTGAGTACAAGCTAAAGATAAAACCATGTAGGCCGATTTGCCTAATCGGCCCCTATGATCTATTCCCCAGATGCACAAAAAATGGGTCATGCTTGAGCCGGCCGGGAGCGATTAAGCAAATCGCTCTACATATCTTGATCTGCCTGTCCACTCGGTCAAGGGGTACGATCTACGGACGGTTTTACGTAGATCGGGCATCCTGCCCGATTAATACTGTCATCCCGGGTAAGTTTGCGGCTCCCATTGCCTGCCTGTTTTCATGGCTTTTCGTTATACCCTTATGCTGCACCTTTTTTTGACTTATAGCGTGGTTACAGCTTTACTAACACTTGAGATTCCTCGTCGCCGGGTCCTCGGAATGGCCTCTTGAATTTATGGTGATACCCTATGAGAATAGCCCGTCATCGAGGGCGCATATTAGTAATAAGCGCTCTTATGGAATTATATTTTTGACCTTCACCCGAATTTTCTACAGTCCATCTGAATCCATCACCCTTTTCACGGACGGTTATCGTACAATTCATTTCATCTTCTGCAACAATGCTAAATCCCTCGCGTTTCAGGGCTCGCCGCGTCCAAAAGGCCCCGACTTCATTACCACGCACGGCAATTTTTTTTTCGCCGGGTTGATGCAGATTGAACGATCCCGTAGCCCGGTCAAAGTCAAAGCTTTCGCGTTTAAAAACCGCTTCAAAAGTACTATTCAATACCAGGTCTTCAGGAACGCCTGTAAAGAGTGCGCGCTCATCATTCATCAACCAGCATCGGTCGCCGGCCTTCAGGGCCAGATCCAACTCGTGAGTTGAAAGCAGAATACCTTTTCCCGTTTCACGAGCCAATTTCCGCAGCAGACGCATAATTTCCACGCGATTGGGCAGATCAAGATGCGCGGTAGGCTCATCCAATAATATAAGATCGGTATCCTGGGCCAGGGCCCGGGCAATCATTACTTTTTGGCGTTCACCGTCGCTGAGCGTTGAAATATCGCGATGCACCAGCGGTTGCAGTCCCGTCGCTTCAATAGCCCATTCAATCACCTTGCGATCTTCTTCACGCAAGCTGCCCAGCCATCCCGTATAGGGAGATCGTCCGAAGGAGATCAGCGTATAAACATCCAGATTACCAATGGTGATGCGGTCGGTTAACACGGTGCTTAATTTTTGGGCAATTTGCTTCGGAGAAAGTCCTTGAACCCCATCACCAAACAACGTTATACCCCCTCCCAATGGAGCGTGCATGCCGGCCAGCGTTTTGATCAAGGTTGATTTACCCGATCCGTTCGGGCCCAGCAGGCAGACCAATTCTCCGGCATGCAGCGCTACGTCAATATCGTCGGCCACCACTTTCGCAGGTCCGCTCCTGCCCTCGTAGCCGATGGAGAGATCTGTCGTTTGTAGTACGGTATGTAGATCAATGTCTTTCAAAGATTCTTATTCATTAATAGCTCTGTTTGTCTCAATATTCTCACAGTCTTTGACATCCCCCCCTTCAAAGGGGGACTTTAAAATCCTCTGTGAACCTCTGCGTGCTCAGCGGTAGAAATCCTCAAAATGAGCCCGATAAATTTTTACGTTTTACAATAATCCAGATCACCACGGGTGAACCCACCAGCGATGTTACCGCGCTGATAGGCAAGGTGGTATTGCTGCCGGGTACCTGCGCTATGATATCACAAGCCAGCATTAACACCGCACCCGCCAAAAGAGTACCGGGAATAAGGATGCGATGATTATTAGTGTTGAGCAGCGATCGCGTGAGATGCGGAACAGCAATACCCACAAAACCAATGGGACCGCAAAAAGCCGTTACCGAGCCGGCCAACAGACTGGTGCTGAAGATGATCCAAAACCGTGCGCTGCTTACCGATATGCCCATACTCTTGGCATATTGCTCTCCCAAAAGTAAACCGTTTAAAGACTTGGATAATCCAAATGCTATGATGCTTCCAAGAATCACTACACCAACCAAAATCCAAAGTTGGATGCCTGTCACCCCGCCAAGGCTACCGAAAGTCCAGATCAGGTAATCACGAATTTGGTCGGGCGCGCTAAAGTATTGCCAAATGCTCACCATCGCAATCGTAATATTCCCAATCATCAACCCAATAATGAGAAGCGTGACGTGATCGCGGATGCGAGCAGCAATCAACAAAATAATCAACATCACGGCGCTGGAACCTAAACTGGCTGCGCCAATGATAAGCCAGCTGCCCAGACTGCCCATATTCTGTATAGCAAAAACGCTGGTGACCGATCCCGCGGCCAACATTACCACGGCCACCCCCAGGCTGGCCCCTGCGCTAATGCCCAGTACCGAGGGTCCCGCCAGCGGATTCCTAAAAAGTGTTTGCATCTGCAGCCCGCCCACCGCCAGCGCACTTCCGGCCAGTACCCCGGTAACAGCTCGTGGAATGCGGATACGCTCGATGATATTAATCCAGATATCTGTGCTGGCTTCACCCGTAAAAAGTACTGATGCCACCTCTTCAAGCGGAATGTACACGGAGCCGATTGCAATTTTGATGATAAAAAGGACAACAAGAGCAATCCCCAAGCCGGCAAAGTAAATACCAATGCGGGATTCTTGATAATTTGTAGTATGTGATTGGGACTGTGCCAAATACATTTAATTGAACTTAATGTAGCCCGACATTTATGCCGAGTATCTTTGTTTCCCGTTTATACTAATCGAGATGAATCTCGATCTACATTTATTCTACTTTTTGATAAAAATAGAGCGAATCACTTTCCATGATATCAGGATGAAAAATGGTAATAAGATCTGATAAAATAAGATCCGGGCGTATCACACCCGTTTCCCAGAAATCATTGCCGCCGGTGGGCCCCATCCGCTTATTGTTATTATAAATGCGTCCGTTTTGATACGATCTAAAATCATCAAACCGCTCGTCTGCTGCTAAAATATCCTTTTTGGTCGTTGCCGTTCCGGGATTCAACCATACCTCAGCCCGCAGGCCGGCCTCATAAACGCTTTCAAAATCCAGCCGTAGCCCGCCCGTCGATTCATTGGAATACCAGGGATAATCAGCGCCGGCATCTTTCAAATATTGGGCGGTAAAGCTGTCACCGCCCGACACGAACCATGCGCCTTTGTACGGCATATTATTAATGACCAGCGGATTTGATTCAGCATCCACCGCTTTCTTTTTTAAGCGATTATATTCTTTAGCAACCTGATTGAACCGCTGCTGTGCCAATTGCTCTTTTCCCAACAGCGCACCCATCACCTTTACCCATTCAGCTTTACCTAAGGGCGTTTTTTCCAGCCATTCGGCATTAACAAAAACGCCGATTCCCGAATCAACCAGAATGCGATAGTTATCGTACTGCGAGGCTTGTCCCGCTGAAATCATCACCAGGTCCGGATCAAGGTTCAGGGCCACTTCATTATTAAATTCACCCTGGCTAAATGGGGTGATGTCGCCGCTTTTAAGTCGCTCACGAATCTCGGAGTTGTAGGCGTATTTTGCACCCACCATGCCCTCAATAACTCCGTTAGAATCCAGCATTTCGGTAAGGGCAATATGCGTGGTTGAGGTGGCAATAAGGCTGCGGACGGGCGTGCGGATGAGCTGCGCGGGGCCGTTGTAATCCGGTTTAGGTTCACCCCGCGATACCAGCACATATCGCAGCGTATCGGAACTGTTTTGAAATGGATTAAATACCTTGAGCAGCTTATAATTCGGGTATTCGGTGATGGTGAATCCCTCGGCATAATCTACCGGTATTGAGGTCGAATTGGGGGTCTTTTGGTTAGATGATGGGGGTTTGCCTGAATTATTTTGGCAGCCTTGTGAAACAGTAAATAGAGCCGCTAAAAAGAGGGGATATATTACGCCGGATACAAATTTTGTATGCATACACATTACTTTTCTCCCGAAAGCATTGGCATCATCAACGGCGGCAGGTCTTCTGGCTTTTCTGAGTAGATTGACGACCTTCCCATCGCCAAGTGGCGAATAGTGGCACAACATCAATCCTTGATTCAGAATTACAGCAGCGGGGACTGCTCCGGATTTTCCATCCTGCGCATAAAGCTTCGGAGGACGGGGCACCGGATTCCCTTTTCACGTCCCGGTTATGGTAGGCCGGGATGACCGCGGTTGAATCAGTAAGTTAATAGTTCAATAAAAATTTATAATAAGCTTAATCCCGCAGACAAGCCAATTTTGATGCAATTATTTGCGACAGCGAATTAATTTTTCAACAAGAAAATGAATGTAAAAATCACAAAGATGCTATTTTATTGGCTCCATTACTTTTTGAGTAGCTTGAAAAAGGAGCTTTACAACATACAAACATTATTGAATCACCCCACAAATTATTAGCACAAGCCACCCAAGAAGCTGTAACCAAAACAAACTTTGAAGCCGCAACTTTAAAGGGAAAATCGTTAATTATTTTACCATATTTGTTGCAAACTCCCGCCTTAGGTAATTAAAAAACTGATCAAAATACCTAATGCGCTTTCAGCCAGTTCTCGGCCAGGCCCATTTCTACTTTAAGCGGTACGCTCAGCTCCCAAGCCTGCTCCATCATATCTTTTAGCTTGGCAGGTACGGTATCCTTCTCGGCCTTCGGCACTTCAAAAATAAGCTCATCATGTACCTGCAACAGCATGCGGGTGTTCAGGTTCTCTTCTTCAATGTACGCATGAATATCTATCATCGCTTTTTTAATGATGTCGGCGGCTGTACCTTGGATCGGCATATTAATAGCCGTCCGCTCGGCAAAAGAACGCACATTCCAGTTGCCGCTGTTGATTTGCGGAATATAGCGCCGGCGCCCCATCAGCGTTTGTACATAGCCGTGCTCCTTGGCAAACTCTTTGGTTTCATTGATGTATTCCAGAATACCGGGAAAGCGCTCAAAGTACTGATCAATCATCGCCTGCCCTTCTTTATTTTCAATGCCCAGCCGGTTCGCCAACCCATAGGCGCTCACTCCATAGGGAATCCCAAAATTCACTTCCTTGGCCTTGCGTCGTTGATCGCTTGTAACCTCATCAATGGAATCCAGGTTAAATACCTCTTTGGCCGTGCGGGAGTGGATATCCTCATCATCATGGAACGCCTGCATCATATTTTCATCCTCGGCCATAGCGGCGATCACCCGCAGTTCCACCTGCGAATAGTCGGCTGAAAGCAGCTTAAAGCCTTCCTCAGCTACAAATGCTTTACGAATTTCGCGCCCCCGTTTGGTGCGAATGGGTATATTTTGCAGATTGGGATTCGACGATGAGAGCCGCCCGGTGGCCGCTATGCTTTGGTTGAAATCCGTATGAATGCGGCCGGTGTCTTTATCAATCAATTTAGGCAGGGCATCTACATAGGTGGATTTCAACTTGCTGAGGGCGCGGTATTCTAAAATAAGATCCGGCATTTCATAGTTGGGCGCCAACTTTTTGAGCACCGATTCAGCAGTAGAATATTGACCCGTTTTCGTTTTCTTGCCGGCCGGTAGCCCCATCTTATCAAATAGCACTTCCCCCAACTGCTTGGGCGAATTGATGTTAAATTCAGTGTCCGCCTTTGCATATATGCGCTCTTTAAGGGTGATTAAGTCATCAGTCAGCGTTGCAGAAAACGCTTCCAGCTTTTCGCTATCCACCAGTACGCCCTTCATCTCCATGTCTGCCAGCACTTCCGTCAGCGGAAATTCCAGTTGCTGGGCAATCTCAGTCAACTCATCCTGTTCCAGCATATCACGCAACACTTCGTACAGCTGCAGGGTGATGTCGGCATCTTCGCAGGCATAGACGGTGATCTCTTTCGGCGGAATTTGATCCATTGTTTTCTGTTTGCGTCCGCTGCCAATCAGTTTTTCAATGGCGATGGGTTCATAGTTGAGATATTTTTCCGCCAGCGTATTCATCTTCAATTTCTGGGAGGCGTCCAGCAGGTAACCGGCCAGCATGGTATCAAAAATCGGGCCTGTAAATTGCAGACCCGCGCGCCGCAACATGATGTAATCAAACTTGTAATTGTGCGCTATTTTGAGGTTTTTTTTATTATCAAAAAGCGGCTGCACCAGTTCCACGGCCTCATATTCAGGGATGCTCGCCTCTCCATTGAGCGGAATATAATAGGCCGAACCGGCGGTTGTACTTAGCGAAAGTCCCACCAAGCGTGATTGCATCATGTTCGTACCGTCGGTTTCGGTATCAAAGCAGAGGGTTTCCGCGCCGGACAGTTTTTCGACAAGCTTTCTCAACTGAGCAGCATTTTCCACAAATTCGTAGCTGACCGCATCTTCATCATAGCGATCGGCTTCACTTTCCTGTGCACCGGCCGGCATGGAACCGCCAAACAAATCACCCTGACCATCTTTACTTTGAGAGGCAGCCGGCGGCGGAGATGAACCCAGATATTTTTTTGTGAGACTGCGAAACTCCATGCGCCTGAAAAACTCACCCAGCTCCTGTTTTTCGGGTCCTTTCCACTCCAGTTCCTCCCACTCCTCCACCTCTTCAATATCGGTGATGATTTTTACCATTTCTTTGGCATGCATCGCCTGCTCGGCATCCTTTTGCAAGCCTTCACGATGACGCTTGGAGCTCATGTTCGGAGCATCCTCAATAGCCGCCTCCAGCGATCCGTATTTATTAATCAGCTTGGGCGCTCCCTTTTTGCCGATACCATACACGCCGGGTATGTTATCCGATGTATCACCTAAAATGGCCAACACATCCACCACCTTTTCGGGGTACACCCCAAAATAATCCTTCACCCCTTCCGGGTCGATGATATTAAAACCACCCTCCTGGTTATCCGGCTTGTACATTTTGATGTGATCGTGTACCAGCTGCATAAAATCTTTGTCCGGCGTTACCAAAAACGCGTCCACATCATCCGCATTGGCACCGCTGGCAATGGTTCCGATAATATCATCGGCTTCATAACCGTCTTTTTCAATATTTTTGATGCCGTAATAATCCAGCATCTCTTTCATCAGCGGAATGCCTACCTTCAGCTCCTCGGGCTGCGGCGGACGGTTGGCTTTATATTCTTCGTCCATTTCATGACGGAAGGTGGGGACGTCGGTATCCCAGGCTACAGCGATGTGGGTCGGCTGCTCCTCATCCAGCATTTTTTCGAGGGTATTGGCAAACCCCATAATCGGTCCCGTGGGAAGACCCTCCGCATTTTGTAGGTTACTATTGATGAAAGCGAAGTGGGCACGATAGGCAAGTGCCATACCGTCAAGCAGAAATAAAAGACTTTTGGACATGTTATGAGTAGTGAGGTTTGAGTTTTGAGTAATGAGGAATTTTGATAATGAAGCGTTAATAGCTCATGGAGGGCAAGGATTATTGATTATTAAATTAGAGCTCAAGCACGAGTTTGAAATTTGAATATTGCTTTTTGTTATTTATTCACAGAAAGGTATAACTTTTTGCGACAGATTTCGAATAAGCATGTATGTTCGTTGTAATCAATTCTGCTATAAATAATGATCGCTTGATTTAGTGATAGTTAAAATAATCTAAAATTGAAAGTTAAAGGTTAAATGTTTAATTCAAACCCTGAACTTTTAACATTTAAACCTTCAACCTTTAACCAATAACCTTGCATGAGTCTCAAAAACGAAGCACAGTCGGCCTTTGAAGATACCAAGGTGGTATATCAAGAGTACGTGACCGGCATGTCGCGAAAACGCATCAACAAAGAGTTTTATAAAGACACCGACCGGCTCAAACGGCTGTATGAAGAAGCCATTAGCGATGAGGGTGAGAGCCGACCCAAACACGAACTGCCTGTACATAAAAAAATCTTGCGCCTGTTTTCATCCCTCACCCAGCGACTTAATCCCACACGCCGGCTGCTGTTCGGGCTTTCGCTGGTGGCCGTGGTGCTGCATTTTTTATTTTCGGCATTTGGAATAGCAAATTATCTTCTTATTTATGATCTGCTTTTCCCTTTTGCGTTCGCATCTATGCTAATGCTGCTGCTCATTGAATTGCTGGAAAAAGCAGACGTGAAACGTGAGATTGATCTTGCACGAGACATTCAGCTGAGCCTGCTTCCCTCCGACAATTATAAAAATGAGCGCCTTGAGTTGTGCTCATTTGCCAATACGGCCAAAGAGGTGGGCGGCGATTACGTTGACATCATTGAAACGCCCGGCGGTACCTATAAAATTATTGCCGATGTGTCCGGCAAGGGCTTAACCGCTGCACTTTATATGGTGCGCATGCAGGCACTGGTGCATTTAATTGTAGAGAAATATCAGCCCAGCCCAAAGGAATTGTTTCTGGAACTCAATGATTATGTGAAATCTGACATCAAGGATATGACTTTTGTAACAGCCTGTGCAGCATTTTTTCCAAACGACAGCGACGAAATGATTTTTGCCCGTGCCGGCCATAATGCACCCATTTTTTACAGCGATGACCGCGATGCTACCTTCGAGCTGCGGTCCGACGGCTACGCCCTGGGTATGACTTCTTCACGCAACCTTGCACATCATTTGCAGGAAAAAAAGTTTCATTTTACCGCCGGTGACACTGTTTTCTTTTATACCGACGGGCTGACCGAAGCCCGCAATATGTTTGGGGAAGAATATGGCACCGAGCGACTGGACGGTATTTTGAGCGTATATGGTTCACTTCATGCCCAAACCATTGTACAGAAAGTGCAAAGCTCGCTGGAAAATTTTATCAAGGATACCAAGCCGGAGGATGATATTACCTTTACGGCGGTACATTGCCCGAAGTAGAATTCTTTCACTTTAGTTCGGGAGTACAACTCCCTCACAGCAGAGTACAACTCCCTCACAGCAATTTGCCCCCGAATTCTCGGGGCTCTACATAAGTCCAAATTGCAACGTTGACTTGTTGATTCTATTTTACCAATGGTGTTGCCAAGGAGTTATACTCCTGAGCAACATTAGCACTTTTTAGGGAGTGCGGGTCCGCCTTTGCCAAAAAGCCCTCATCCGATTTTACCTCCGTTTTTTTTGCCTGCCCCCAGTCAATCGGGGGTCGTTCAAATAATGGATGAGTTGAATTGTCACAAAGTTCAAATTGTCAGACCAAAAAAAGTGACTATTTCATATTCAACACGCAAAGCATAGTTGCTCCAACTTTTTAAATTTTTTTATAAAAATTGTGCTCATGCTTTCCTATAATAGTGTTTATCAAAATCAATTCAATCATCCTTCTATGCGGTTACCTTCTATTATCACCCTGTTATTAGTAGCAACAATGTTGCCCCTCCAGGCACAGAACATTCAACCCACTAATCCCCAAGACCGTGCTTCGGCCATAGACCACCGCCAGCAAATGCGGGCGGAATCTGTGTTTGCGGAATACCCGGTACGCAATGTGGGTCCTGTGGTGATGAGTGGCCGCGTGACGGACATCGCCGTTCAGGAAGATAATAAAAGTCACTTTTTTGTGGCCTACGCCTCGGGCGGCATTTTTGAAACCACCAATAGCGGTAATACCATGCAGCCTGTTTTTGATCATCAAGGCACTATTACCATTGGTGATATTGCCATCTCCCGGGCTGATGAAGATATCCTTTGGGCCGGAACGGGTGAAAATAACAGCAGCCGATCGAGCTATGCGGGCGATGGCGTGTATAAAAGTACGGACGGCGGTCAAAGCTGGAATCATGTGGGGTTGCGCGGTTCGCAACATATTGGCCGGATTCGCACCCACCCCACAAATACGGATGTAGCCTGGGTAGCCAGCCAAGGTCCGCTGTATCATGTAAATGATATGCGCGGCATTTACAAAACAACGGATGGCGGTCAGAGCTGGAACCGCACCCTCACGCCTCCGGACAGCACCGGGGTTATTGACTTGGTGATGGACCCCGAAAATCCCGAACGGATGTGGGCCACCACCTGGCAGCGTCACCGACAGGCCTGGAACTTTAAGGAAGCCGGCGAAGGCTCAGCTATTTACATGTCAACCGACGGCGGTGAAAGCTGGGAAAAATCCATGGAAGGATTCCCCGAGGGTGATTTTGTAGGACGCATTGGCATTGATGTAAGCAAATCAAATCCCAATATTTTATACGCATTTCTGGACAATCAAAAAGAAACTAAAAAGAAGAAAGAGACCGATGAAGAACAACTTACCCAGGCTGATTTTGTTAAAATGAGTGAAAAAGAGTTCTTAGATCTCAGTAATGAAGAATTGAACAGCTACCTGCGCAGCAACGGATTTCCGCAAAAATATAATGCACAGGGCGTAAAAAACGAGGTGCAGGAAGGATTATACGAACCCAAAGCGCTGGCTGATTATTTGGGTGATGCCAATGCCGCCCTTTTCGAGACCAGCATTGAAGGGGCACAGGTCTATCGCTCGAAAGATGGCGGTAAATCATGGAAAAAAATAAACAGCTATGCGCTGGATAATCTCATTTATACCTACGGTTACTACTTTGGGGAAGTGCGCGTTTCACCTTCCGACCCGGATGTTCTTTACATCACCGGCGTGCCGGCGTTAAAATCAACCGATGGCGGTAAAACGTGGGCCCCATTTGCCGAAAATCAACCGGTCCATGTAGATCATCACGCCCTGTGGCTTGATCCCCAAGATTCCGAGCACCTTTTGCTGGGCAATGATGGCGGACTGTATGAAAGCCAAGACGGCGGAGAAAATTTTATTCATCACAACAATGTACCGGTCGGGCAATTCTACAGCGTAGCCGTGGATATGGAAAAGCCGTACAACATTTATGGCGGCCTGCAGGATAACGGCGTCTTTATGGGCTCCTCCCAAGGTTCTCCCAATGACGGGAATGAATGGGAACGCATTTTTGGCGGCGATGGGATGCACGTGGCTATTGACCCGCGCGACAGCGACCTCATTTACACCGGCTTTCAGTTTGGAAATTATTTTCGCATTCAGCAGTCGCCACAGAAAATAACGCGCATCACCCCACAGAATGAGATTGGCAAAGAAACCTACCGATATAACTGGAATACGCCCCTGGAGATGAGCAACCATACGCCCGAAGTGCTTTATATGGGCTCGCAAAAAGTGAGCCGCAGCTTTGATCGCGGCGAAAACTGGACCCCCATTAGCCCGGATTTAACCGATAAAAAAACGGGCCAACAAGAAGGCAACGTGCCCTACTCTACCATGACCACCATCTCCGAGTCGCCCCTAAATTTTAATGTGATTTGGGCCGGCACCGATGATGGAAACATACAGCTAACACGCAACGGCGGCGAAAGCTGGGAGCTGGTTTCCGAAAATTTACCGCAGCGGCGCTGGGTGAGTCAGGTACATGCCTCGAATCATGAGGAAGGCACCGCATATGCCTCGCTCAACGGCTACCGGTATGATGAATTTAAAACCTACCTGTACAAAACAACCGACTACGGTCAGAGCTGGACGTCCGTAAAAGGCAATTTGCCGGAATCGGTGGCGAATGTTCTCATTCAGGATCCGAAGAATCCCAACATGCTGTATGCCGGGCTCGATATGGGCACCTTTGTAAGCTTTGATGACGGCTCAAACTGGCACCTGCTAAACGGCGTTCCGAATGTCCCATCGTATGATATGACCGTGCACCCGCGGGATCTGGAGCTGGTGGTAGGTACGCACGGCCGCAGCATTTATGTGGCCGACCTGAAGCCGCTACATACCATTGCAGACCAACGGGATGAACCCATCACTGCACTTGAACCCGAGCCGGTTCGCTTTTCTGAAAGCTGGGGTGAGCAATCGGTTCAGTACCGCCCGGCAAATGAGCCGAAGGTCACCTGGATGTACTGGGTGGGTGATGAATCGACCGATAATGAAACCGCGCAGATAACCGTTACCAACAGTGATGATGAAACCGTTGCAACCCTTGATGATGAAGCAAGCTATGGGTTCAACACCGTGGATTGGAATTTAAAACGCACTGATGAAGACGGCTATTTGAGCAAAGGAACATACACTATCACTTATAATTTGAACGGAAATTCTGATGAAACCACTTTTGAAATTACCGGCAATAATCGTTCTGATAATTCTAATCAGCGCGTGTTCGGATCGCCAGACGAAATCCAGTACGAAGAACACGAAGAATACTGACCGCAGCAAAAGCTTTGCCTATACTGATACGGTGTCATTTATCTCGGCCAAGCGTGATACTGTGGCGCAAATTGAGGTAGCTATTGCTGATGAGGACAACGAGCGCAATGAGGGGCTGATGAATGTCAACTCTCTGCCAGCTGATAAGGGTATGCTATTTATTTTTGAGCAGCCCCATGAGCTCAGCTTCTGGATGGCCAATACCCCGCTCTCGCTGGATATCTTTTTTGTTAATGGGGATAAAAAGATCGTGCGTATTCACCACAGTACCCAGCCGTTTACCGAAAAAAGTTTTACCTCCGAGGCCCCTGCTCTCTATGCTATTGAGACCAATGCCGGATTTGCCGTCTCGCATGACATTCGCGAGGGCATGCGCGTGAAATTTTAGTAGAATACTATGCTGTGATTACTCTCTGCTTCCGCAGCGGAGCGACGGAAGCAGTAGATCTATATAATTATTAACCCTCATGCCGGCGCTCCGCTCCAGCATGAAAGAAGCCCATAAAAGATCAAAACCATGTAGGCCGATTTGCTTAATCGGCCGGTAGTATTTACCCTCCGCTTCCGCAGTGGAGCAAAACACACCCCGACCTTCCGAAAACCACGGAAGCCCACCCCTCTCGAGAGGGGATTTATTCTTGCAGGATTTGGGATTTTTGGACTCGGTTCAGGAACGTTGAAGCGTGCAACATAGTCCCCTCCTTGGAGGGGTGCCCGCCGGATGGCGGACGGGGTGGGTCAATGCAGGAAAAAAAGGCTCTTGAGGAATAATCATTTTAATTATTTTTCATTCACTCGGTCAAGCTGACCGAGCTACATGTGGCTTTACGAAGATCAGGCAGGATGCCCGATTGTACGTTTATCTCGTGGTTACCATCGTTCCGCACCAGAGGTACGGAACGAGATATGCTTCGGCAGCGGAGCGACGGAAGCATACTATGCCTTCACCTCCTCATCCGCGTACTCTTCAAGAAATGCTTTCACTTTCTGCACATTCTGCTTTGAACCAATATAAATAGGCGTACGTTGGTGAATAGATTCAGGCTCAATCTCCACAATTCGTCCCTGCCCGTCAATCGCTTGTCCGCCGGCCTGCTCAATAATCATGCTTAGCGGGTTGCATTCATACATCAGCCGCAATTTACCATTGGGATAGGTGGTACTGTCCGGGTAAATAAAAATGCCGCCCTTGTGTAGCGTACGATGCACATCAGCCACCATCGAGCCAATATATCGGGCTGAATACGGACGTTTGTCATCGAACTTCTCCTCCTGGCAATATTTTACATATTTTTTCAGTCCCTGTGGCCACGACTGATAGTAGCCTTCATTAACGCTGTAAATGGTCCCTCGATCCGGTATCTCAATATTTTCGGTGCTCAAAATAAACTCACCAATACCGGGGTCAAGCGTAAACTCGCTGACCCCTACACCCGTGGTGTACACCATAATGGTGCTTGACCCATACAGTACATATCCTGCCGCTACCTGCTGGGTTCCCTTTTGCAGGGCATGTTCGGTGCTGAGCGGTTCTCCCTCATCGGCATCACAGACATAAATGGAAAAAATACTGCCAATCGAAACATTCACATCAATATTGGAGGAGCCGTCCAGCGGATCCATATACACAATATATTTGCCGCCCTCACTGTCCAGCTCTACAATGCCGTCATTCTCTTCTGAGATAACCATACAAGTGATATCCGAGCGATTGAGTGACGAAATAAGCTGTTCATCGGCAAAGAGATCCAGCTTTTTCACCGATTCGCCGTGCACATTGGTTGATCCGTCTTCACCCAAAATGTTGGTAATGCCCGCTTTATTAACCTCGCGTGAAATAATCTTTGCGGCCAGCCCAATATCGCGGAGCAGCTGTGAGAGCTCACCCGTTGCACCCGGAAATTTGTTTTGGGTTTGAATGATATAATCTTCGAGCGTGATGAGCCGCTTGCTGTTTCGATCTACCATCGTCTGTTATTTATTTTAAATAGTTGAGAATAATCGTGAATATACAAAAGTCAATCTGTTTTGGCACTTTTGAATTTGTGGTACAGTATATCCGCTTTATTTTTCAGCGCCTCTACTGAGCCCTCATTCTTAATCACGTAATCAGCGCGATGCGTTAACTCCTCAAAATTTTGCTGTTTCTTGATGCGATCAACCACTTTTGAGGGTTCCACGCCGTCACGGTTTTTTACCCATTGGATACGACGTTCTTCATCAGCCAAAACCAATACAACATAATCCAGATCATGCGGACGAAGATTCTGTAGCAAAAGCGCAGCCTCATAAACGGCCACATTAACTCCCTGTTTATCTGCGTTTTCCATCAACCGGCTTACTTCTGCGGGAATATGCGGATGCACGATGGCATTGAGCTGCTCTACTCGGCCTTTTTCAAAAGCCTGTTCAGCTAAATAGGTGCGGTTCAGGCTGCCGTCGGGGTGATAGGTTTGCTGCCCGAATGCCTTGATGAGCTCCTGCTTTATGATCTTATTGTTGACTATTAATTCTTTTGCAAGGTCATCGGCATTAATCACATAGGCCCCTTCGTTTTGCCATACCTGGCAGACGGTTGATTTTCCACTGCCAATGCCGCCGGTTATGCCTATTTTTTTCATAGACTATTTTAAATATATAAACCAGGCTACGTAAATAGTGCGGTCTGCCCGATGATTAGTGATGGTTAATATTTCATATTTCGACTTTGCTTCACTTCGTTTCGCTGCGCTCAATATGACGATATAAAATTAAAGATTAAGAAAATCCGTCATCTTGAGCGCAGTTCAGAGAACTTCGGAACGTAGTCGAAAGATGGAACTATGGTTCTCTATCTTTTCTACGTTTTCTCATTTCCTTAGATTGAGCTAACTCATGCAGGAGTTCAAAATCCTCGTTCATTAATGCTTCTTTCTTTTTCCGAGACCATCCCTTTATTTGTCTTTCAGCATCAATAGCGTTATCAAGGCTCCTGAATTCAGTTTTCCAAATTAGTTTTACCGGAAGCCTCCCGGCAGTATAGCCTTCATACTTACCTTCATGATGTTCCTGAATTCGTTTTACAAGATCTGTAGTGCAACCCGTGTAGTAGCTCCCATCTGAACATTCTAAAATATAAATCCAAGATTTTCTCATGGTGAAATCCAAATTTATATGCCCATTAACAGTTCTCTGCCATGTTTCGACTTCGCTTCACTCCGTTACGCTGCGCTCAACATGACGTAAAAATAATATCTGAAAAAAAAGTCACCCTGAGTGTGCCAAAGGCATACCTACGGTACAATTCGCTTTTCGTGGACGAAGACAAAAGATCATCAACCAAAATTATTGCGTATTTGAACCGGATATTTCCATCAAATAGGCTTTGATAAATTCATCGATTTCGCCGTCCATCACGGCATCCACGTTCGAGGTTTCATGATCGGTGCGATGATCTTTTACCATGTTATATGGGTGAAAAACGTATGAACGAATCTGTGAGCCCCATTCAATACTGCTTTTGGAGTCCTCCAGCTTCTGCTTTTCACGCTCTTTAATCTGTTTTTCGAGGGCATAAATTTTTGATTTCAGCAGCGTCATCGCCTTATCGCGGTTCTGCTTTTGCGAACGCTCCTGCTGGCATTCCGAAACCACCTGCTCGTGGGTACCATCCGAGAGTTCGCCCTCCCAAATAAGTCGCACGGCCGTTTCCGTTTTGTTGACGTGCTGTCCCCCGGCGCCGCTGGCCCGAAACCGCTGCAACTCTACATCGCTGGAATCAATGTCAATTTCAATCTCATCATCGATGAGCGGAGAAACGAAGACTGAACAAAATGAGGTGTGTCGACGGGAGTTGCTGTCAAACGGAGAAATACGCACCAGTCGGTGCACCCCGCTTTCTGCTTTTAAAAAGCCATAGGCAAAGTCGCCGCTCACCTCAATGGTTGCACTCTTCAAGCCGGCCACCTCACCCTGCTGATATTCCAAGACAGAGAGGTCAAAATCTTCATTTTTAGCCCAGCGGGTGTACATGCGGTACAACATTTCGGCCCAGTCCTGGCTTTCGGTTCCCCCTGCCCCGGGTTTGAAGGTGACAATAGCATCGCGATGATCATCCTCTCCGCGCAGCATATTTTTAAACTCCAGCGTTTCTATACCGCGCTGCAATTTATTGATTTCGGCCTGCATTTCGCCGGTTACATCTTCGCCTTCTTCGGCAAATTGCTGATATACCTCAATACTCTCGGTAAGAGCGTGCAGATCATCCCAGCGCTGCACCATGCTTTTTTCGTGATCCAGCTTTTTCATAGTTTTTCGTGCCTGATCGGGATCATCCCAAAAACCGGGCGCCTGCGTCTGTTCCTGCAGCTCTATGATGTTTACTTTGCGCTGATCGTAGTCAAAGATACCCCCTGAGCGCTTCTACCCGCTCAAAAAGTTCGTTCAGGTGTTCGGTGTCTGCGGTTGATATACTCATAATAAGATTTTTAAAGTTTAAAGCGGTTAGAGGGCTTT
>Ga0306868_1000450_pt1 | contig 27117 bp, 28 predicted proteins | sample AntRauTorckE6832_FD_190411 | JGI IMG/M metagenome (GOLD analysis project Ga0306868, IMG submission 190411) | Saline lake microbial communities from Rauer Islands, Antarctica - Metagenome Torckler E6 #832 (v2) (version 2) | ecosystem: Environmental > Aquatic > Non-marine Saline and Alkaline >... | reverse complement strand
ATAACGTAGATATCCTTTGCTCAAGTTATCTTTATCCTCCTGTCAGTTACCTGACTATCATAGGAATAACTGTCAACGCTACTATGATATCATCTGATTCCTACAATGGCATCACCTTGATTTTCCCTTCGGGTTATATCTCGGTTTATTCCAGCAGTTTTGCTAAAAACCATTGCAGACCTCCTTCGGTCAACTATTCTGCTTTACTATCATTCCAACCCTAATCACACCTGTAGATCCAACATATCTGCATGGTTGATAAATTGACATAGAGTTTCTTCGTTAAGTTGGCGAATCACCATCTACAGATGCCACCTCTGGTTCATATATTATTTTAGACTGATAGCAAGTCTCAGAATCTTCAGATTCAACTTCACAGTGAACACCCTGTCATTGTTGACTTCATATACTATACATACAACAGCATAGATAGGACTTACACCTATTATCAGAATAATTTACGAAGCACACATGATAAAAGAAGGAGACTAAATAGCCTCCTCCTCTAAAATCAAATATGATTTTTTCCTTTTCTACCATATAATTATTACCTTAAGATATCAATCAAAATAATAACATTTTTTTGATACATTTTATAATAACAAAGTCATTATATTTCAGTGAATCTATAAATATTACATTTATGTTTTATTAGAATAAAAGATAATAATTTCTTGATATTATAAAATGTTTTGCTATTATAATTATATCTTAATAAATAAAATTATAAGTAGAGGAGATATATCCTCCTTAATAAAATACATATAAGAATAATATCTCCATAATTCAAATTCTAAATGTTTTACTTACCTTCTACAACTTCTTTAAATGTTTTTCCTACTCTAAATACAGGCACTTTTCTAGCTGGGATAGTGATTTCTTCACCAGTTTGAGGATTTCTGCCCTTACGGGAACTTCTGTCTCTTACTTCAAAAGATCCGAAACCAATAAGTTGAACTTTGTCTCTTTTGTCTTCTTTCTTTTTAGCTTCTTTTTTGAGATAGTTCATGATTGTGTCAATTGTGGCGTTAATAGCTTCGCCAGAATCCTTTTTAGTTAAACCAGTTTCCTCAGCTACCTTGTCAATTAAATCTGTTTTTGTCATCAATACTCAACCCCTTAATTAAAGTTTTATTCTTATTTTATTTAATTTATACAAAAGTTATAAATTTCCTTCTTTTTTATTAACTTTATTCCTGAAATTACAAGGATATTGTGCTTTTTTCATAAATTATTTAACCAAAATTGATTCCAATCTCCATTACTTTTTTTCAAAGCTAGATAAATATATAAGGAAGCTGTTGCGGCACCAAATATTAATAAGAGTATAAACCAGATCAAAAAATTTCCAAATTTATTCTCCCTATAATAAATCCAACTACCAAATATTAAAAACATTATATAGATGTCTATTAATGTAATTTTACCCCATATTAATGATAATATAACTGATCCTTCCCCGGTAAAATCACCACTGATAAAACCAATTGTTATTGAAGTAGACATCACTACAAACCCTAATAAAGCAAGCATCTTAGCTGTTTTCATAAGTTTTTAACTATTCTTATTTAGAATAATTATATTCCACCTTTCATAAAAGAATTATTTTTTAGGAAACCACGGAAAAAACTTGTTTGTCTTTTTAGCATACTCTTGAAACTCAGAATCATCGGCATATCTTTTTTCTAAAAGTGGTACTCCTGAAACAAATAATAATAAATAAGTTATTGTTAGTGGGCTGATAATAAAGATCCAACTACCCGGAATCGAAAGGCTTATTATAAATATTCCCCACCACATTGTAGCTTCACCAAAATAATTTGGGTGTCTGGTATATTTCCAAAGACCTTCCTTCATAATATGACCATCTTTTTGAGAATCAGGTCTACTTATATAATCTTTGAGTTGTTTATCACCAAGAGCCTCAAATGTAAATCCTATAATCCAAATAATAATACCTAAGGCATCAAAAAATGTTAAAGCTAAGGCTTGTGATGAATTAATATTGATTACAGAGGAAACTATTAAAAATAACAATATTCCCTGTAAAACAAATATTTGAAAAAAGGACCTTAGATAAAAATTGTTCCATTCTTCTCGCCATTTTGCGTATCGAAAATCTTCTGGTTTTCCCTTATTTCTTTTAAAAATATGGTATGACAATCTAAGTCCCCAAATAGTCACCAATAATGTTACTATAACTGACCTAAAATGAAAGTTCCCAGTACTAAACAATACAAAATATGAAGTTAGAACAAAACCCAAACCCCAACCAATATCAACAACAGAATTGTTTTTCTTTACTACGGCAATTATAAAAAAGATAATAAAGTATGCTAGTATAAATAATATAGTTTGAATAAATATTGATCCCATAATTAATCCTCTCCTTTTTTAGTCATAACTGATATTGCCACACTGTTTCTCCCAGCACTTAATGCAATCACTGGTGATATTGGTTCTATGAATTCAGGTTTATCTCCAATTATATCAGTAAAAATTTCTTCATAATCTTTTGCTCTTTTAATACCATCTCCATGTACTATAGAGTACCTTTTGATACCTTCATCATTAAGATGGTTTTTTACTATCTCTTTAATTTTTTTGTTATTTCCTCTTTTACTAAAAGATTTTGCAAAAGCGACTCCATTACCTTCTTTATCTAATGACACTATCGGTTTTAGATTAAATAGTTTGGCAAGTTTACCTTTTAAAGGACTAACTCGACCTCCCCTTACCATATATTCAAAGTTATCAACACTCACATAAATATATATATTATCCTTAATCTCTTCTAAATAAGAAACTATATCTTCAAAATCTTTCCCTGCTTTTATTTCTTCTACCGCTTCCATAACTAATAACCCCTGTGCACCAGAATCTAATTTTGAATCTATTATTGTTACCTCAACATTATCATCAATTTTTTCGATTGCTGATTTAACAGTTTGATAAGTACCACTTAATTTACTTGATACAGTAATAATTATTATCTTTTTATAATGGTCTGCAATAAATGAAAGTTTATCTTCTACTAATTTAACTGTAGGCTGTGATGACGTAGGATACTCTTTTGACTGATCAACTAAATCATAGAATTCATCATGGGTAATAGTAACTTTATCTAAATAGTTAGTATTATCTATGATTAAGTTAATTGGAATTACATGTATTTGATTATCATCTATATATTTTTGTGGTAAATCAGCTATTGAATCCGTTACTAAAGCAATATCAGAGATTCTATTATATTTTATATTGTATTGTATCAACATATCATCAGCTTTTTGATCAATTATTGTACTGTATTGATTTAACTTAGAAAAAAATTCTGCCGGCTCATTTGTATGAATATGAACTCTCATCTTTTCAGTACTACCTGCAATAATTAATGAGTCTCCATATCTGGATAATTTTTTATTTAATGGTTTTATATTAATTTTTACATCCTCAAGATAAGCTTCTGTACAGTATCTAAATTTAATTTCATTTTTTTCATCAAGAACATTTTCTTCAACTTCTAGACTTATATTAATATTGTTAATATCTTCTATTTTACCTGTTTCTATAAATTCCAATATTCCTTTAAGAAAATATATGAAACCTAAAGCCCCAGAATCAACAACCTGAGCTTTTTTTAATACTTCCAGCTGATCTTTTGTTTTTTCTAGTGACTTTTTAGCAGACTTTAAAGATTCCTGCATAATAAATTCAAAATCATCAGTATTTGTTTTGAGTTCTTTTAAAGCTTTTGCCCAATCTTTCATAACCGTTAACATTGTTCCTTCAACAGGTTCACTAATTGCCTGATAAGTAAATTCAACAGCATTTTCTATCATTTTTACAAAATTATTTACAGTTAATCTATTCTCAGTATCCATATTTTCTTTTAGGCCGTTTATAAATTGAGCAAAGATAATTCCAGAATTACCAATAGCTCCTTTTAATGCAGCATCACCCATTGAATCAAGCGTTACCTTTACAGATTTATCAGCAACAACATTTTTTATAACCATATTTAATGTTCGAGACAAATTAGTACCTGTATCTCCATCAGGAACGGGAAATACATTTATTTCATTTAGTTCTTTTCTATTTTCGATTACCTCTTTTGCTCCCGAAATGAAAGCATAATATAATCTTTCTCCATTTAAATACTTTATTTTCATCTTAATCACCCTATATTATTTGATATAGCCTTCTAACCATTGAACTAAATCTTCTCTTAAACCATAATTATCTTTTTCTTTTTCAAACAATTCTCCACCTTTTTGAGTCCCAACATAATAATTCATTCTAGCTACTAAAGTAGAATTAATAAAGTCTTCATCATCAGGATAGATCTCTCTTAATTCAGACATTAATCTAGAGTAACTTTGTAAACGATATTTTTGATGATAAAATTCTGCTATATAGAAATTATTATATTCTCTTAGTTCAGTATAAAGCTTTTTTTTATTATCAAGACTTTGAATATATTCTTCATAAATATTCTTTTGTTCTTGGTCGTGATAAAAAACTATAGACTTATATTGACTACCATAAGGTTTTACATAGGGATTATGATTTTTAAAAAATATATCTAAGAGCTCATTATATAATATTGTATTAGGATCATATTCAATCTGTATGGTTTCTGTATGACTACCCAAATTATGGTAAGTAGGATTACCCATTTTACCCCCGGCATATCCAACTCTTGTTCTAAATACCCCTTCTACTCCACCAAATAAAACATCAGGTCCCCAAAAACATCCCATAGCAAATGTGGCAGTTTTTAATTTTGTGGAATCTATATTATCAATTGGTGGTTTATTAACTGTATTTGCCTGGAGAGAAGTATTTATAACTAACATTGATAACAATAAAACAACTAATATATATACAAAATTCATTTTACTCACTCCTTATTTTTTGATAATAACCATTACTATTAATAGTTTACAAAAAATTCCTGGTAAATACAGTTAAATAGTTATCATTTATAGCGAGGGCAAGTAAAATAATTATAACATTTAAACACCTTGTTCTAATCTTGTTGCAAATTTCTGAGGAAGATCTGTTTCTTCAAACTTCTTTTGAACTTCTTTTATATCATATTTAACCCTTTTGAACTTGACATAATTTTTATCTGGATTAAAAATAACATAACTTGATTTAGGATTTCCATCCCTCGGTTGGCCGACACTACCAACATTAATTACATAACTATAATTTGGATTAACTTTTACAAACTTTTCTTCACTTTTTTCCCATCCTTCACCTTGATTATAATAACATGAAGGAAAATGAGTATGTCCAATAAAAAGAATATTAGCATTAAAAATCATAGGTTCAATACTTTCTATATCATATTCATTAAAGATATATTGAAAAGGCGACCTTCGATTTGGACTACCATGAGCTAAAATTATTTTATAATCCCCAACAGTCACATCTTCTCTTAACTTAAGAGAATCTAAAAATGCAAAACTTTCTTTGCTTAAATTATCTTTTGTCCATTGAATTGATTTTCTTATCGAATATTTAAACCATCTTGTGTCTAAATCATCAACCATAGTTTTATCATGGTTTCCACCAATCACTTTTTCACAGCTCTTTTTTACTAAATTTACTGTCTTTTCAGGTTCTGGATTATATCCTACAAGATCTCCCAGACAAAATATTTTATTGACTTTATCCTCGTTTTTTTCTATATCCTCTAAAACTGTTTTTAGAGCAGTATAATTACTGTGAATATCAGAAATAATAGCAATAGCATTATCAGTCATAAACATACCCCCTATTATTATTTGGATTTCAGTTCTTTTATATTATCAATAAAAGGTGGTTTAATAATACCTTTTTCAGTTACTATAGCAGAAATGTTTTGTGCGGGAGTTATATCAAAAGCAGGATTATACACATCAATCCCCTCAGGAGCAACTCTAACACTCCTTACTTCAGTTATTTCTTTATCTTCTCTAATTTCTATTTCAATCTGATCACCGCTATCAATACTAAAATCAATAGTTGAAATAGGAGCAGCTATATAAAATGGAACATCATACCTTTTAGCAAGAATTGAAAGCATAAATGTACCTATTTTATTTGCTATATCACCATTTTGGGCGATACGGTCAGCTCCAACTACTATTTTATCGATAACTTTATCTCTAATAAGAGTTGCAGCAGCGCTATCTATTATTAAAGTAGCGGGTATATTTTCTTCTTTCATTTCAAAGGCTGTAAGGCTTGCCCCTTGTAATCTGGGTCGGGTTTCATCCATATAAACATTTATCTTTTTGCCCGAATTATAGGCAGCCCTTATTACTCCTAAAGCAGTGCCATAATCAACTGTAGCTAAGGCTCCTGCATTACAATGAGTTAAAATAATATCACCAACATCTATTAATTCATTTCCAAATTGTCCAATTTTTTTATTGGTTTTTATATCTTCTTTTGCAATATTATCTGCTATTTTTAATAAGTTTTTTAAAATATTTCTTTTATCAGAATTATTTTTTAAACCTTTTTCTAACTGTTTTTCCATTTTGTTTATAGACCAACTCAAATTCACAGCTGTTGGCCTTGTAGCTAAGAGATCTTCTTTAGCTTTAGAAATATATTCTAAAAAAGACTCTTCATCCTCATCAATATACTGTTTAACAGCCAAATAATAGCCGTAAGCTCCACAAGCTCCAATCGCAGGGGCTCCCGCGCACTACCATCTTTTTAATCGCTTCACAAACTTCCTCATAGGTTTCTGCAGTATAATATTGAATTTTCAATGGTAAGATCCTTTGGTCAATTAAATTTAATTTTTCATCTTCGAAAAATAATGTCTTATGTTCCATAAATCTCACCCTCCTAAGCCTTGTTTTGTTTAATATATTTTTTTGCATTAATAATTCTTGATTTTATAGATGGATGTGAAGCTTTAAATAATTTTTCCCACCATCTATACTCTAGTCTTGATAAACTGTCATCCGCTAACTTAGCAAATGCTTTTGCTAAGGCTGATGGATCATCAATAACTTCAAAAGCATAAATATCAGCATTTTTCTCATATCTTCTACTCAAATACAACTGTAATGGGGTGAATATTCCATATATTAAACTCCATAAGATTAGCAAGATTGGGATAACTGTTATTATATTGAAACTTTGGTATTCAAGTATAGAAATAATATTTGGTAAAGAAATATATGCTATATAAGTAGTTAATGCAATAAGTAAGGGAGAAAGCATCAAATTTTTATAGATATCATTATTAACGTGATGACCTATTTCATGGCACAAAATAGCCTCGATTTCTTGATCACTAAACCTACCAACTAGATTGTCACTTAATACTATCTTGCGCGTCTTACCCATACCCATAACAGCTGCATTGGCTGACGATATTTTCGAACTTAAGTTTATTTCATAGATATCTTCAATTACAATATTTAATTTTTCAAATTTATTCATAAGTTTATCTTTTAATTCGCTTTCAGGATAAGATTTTAAGGAGTAAAAAAGTGGTAAAATTAGGATAGGAAGTAAATAATTAAGTAGTATAATAAATAGGGAAAGAATTACTGTAAAAATTAGCCACCAATAATTGACAAATTGATCATATAAGTATAAAAATAAATAGGATAACAAATATACAAATACAAAGGACAACAAAAATGCTTTAATTGTATCAAATATCCATTCTTTAACATTTTGTTTACTTAGATTAAAACGTAAATTTAGTTTATAAGTTGTGAAATACTTTATTAAGGTATTAATAATGAAATATGATAAAAAGATAATGATCAAATAGATAAAGAGTTTAATAAAAGTTAAATAATTTTCTGGTATTAGATTAAATAATTTAAATTCATATCTATTATAGAAAAACAAAAACAATAATGAAATTTTTATTAAATTATTTATTATAGTTATCTTTGTTTTTTTGTTATTATATTCAGCTGCTTTTTTTCTTCGTTTCTGATTAAATAATCTTTTAACATCCAATTTGTCTTCATCCATAATTAATAGGCTCCTATAATTTTTTGTATTTTACTTATCAATTAATTTTTTAAGTCGGTTCACTATATTCTTATTAATAAATTTATCAGTATCACTTAATATCACCTGAATAACATCTAAAATATTATCTTCTCCCGGCCAATGTTTTTTTATCAGTTCTGGATTAATACCATTGACTAGATCATTTAATACAAAAGCAGATAAAGCTACATCATCAACATAACCAAAAAGACCTAATATTGCTTCCGGTAGAAGGTCAAAAGGTGTTATAAAATAGGCTATGACAACTCCTAACTTCACTTTCTTAGATTTTGGAACTTCAGGATCTTTCAGCAATTTAATCAGCAAATAAAAGATATCAGGAGCAAAAAGCAGTACTTCTGGTAATTTTTCATTTTTAGAGATTTTGCTCACGTTATTTTTTATTTTCTCTCTTAATTTATAATAAAAATCTATTTTGTTTTCCATATTTATTCTCCTAAAGATTTTTTTCAACTTGCTTTATTTTAAAAGCATTAAATATATCGGTTCTAGTTATTATTCCAACTAAGTTATCATCTTCCATCACCATGAGTCTTCCAATATCTTCTTCTAATAAAATCTGTAAAGCTTTATTTACATCTTGATCAGGAGATACCTTTTTGATATCTGTAGACATTATATCCTTAACATATCTTTCATGGTGCTTATCTGATTTTATATTCCTGATATCCTCCATTGTAACACAGCCGATTAATTTACCTTCATCGATTACCGGATAACCACTATGGCTTTTATGAAGCATCATCTCAAGCGTTTTTTTAACAGTTAAATCACTAGAAATATATGAAACATCTGTACTCATTAAATCTCTCACTCTTAAATCAGATAAGGTATCTTTTAACATACTATATTGAAATTCTTGATTTGCTCGCATATATATGAAAAATGCAATTAATATTAAGATAAAGTTACCATATACAAATCCGATTACACCAAATAAAAATACAATTACTTTACTTACCGTTACAGCTATTTGAGTCGCCTGTAGAAAATCTTTTCTTTTTGCAACCAATGCTCTAAGTACTCTACCCCCATCATTAGGAAACGCTGGTAACATATTAAAGATTGCTAAAAAGACATTGAGCTGCCCTAAATATAGTATTAAAAATCTTAGATCAGCAATAAGTATACTTGATATAAGCTGGGCAATTAAAATGAAAGTTAATCCAATTGCCAAACTAACCATTGGTCCAATTATAGATATCTTTAACTCATCATCAGGGTTTTCTGTCATTTCTTTAATTTCAGAAATTCCACCTAAAAGCATCAATGTGATACTATTGATCTGCTGACCCTTAGATCTGGCAACAAAGGAGTGACCGAGTTCATGTAAAGCAACACTTGCAAATAGAAATATAGTTATTAATAATCCCAAAAGATAATCCGGTAAGAACATATTTTGATAAGAAATATTCATTATACCTGTCAACATTTCAATATTAGTTGATACAGCCCACGCTATAAATGGAAGGGCTATAATAAAACTTATATGGAGTTTGATAGGAATATCTGAAATTTTACCTATTTGAATAGAACTCTTAAACATCTCAACAACCCCCAAATTTAGAAATTTAACTCTAACTTTTTTTCAAAATTAAATGATTTTCTGTGGACTTTACTAAATCCATGTTCTCGAACCGCCTTTTTGTGTTTATCTGTAATATAACCAAAATTTTGATTAAAATAATATTCTGGATATTTTTCATGTAATTTTTTCATTTTTTCTTCTCGATCAACCTTTGTAATTATAGAAGCAGCAGCAAGAAGATAGACTTTCTTATTGGTGCTTTTTATTATCTTTTTATTTTCATACTCTAAACCATACTTATAATATATAAAGTAATTATTTTCATTCTCATCATCTAAATATTGATCAAGATTTTCTTTTAATTTATTATAACCTTCTTTTATAGATGACTTTAACCCTTTTTCATCAACTATAGAAGAACTTAAATCTAAAGTGTCTATATATTCTATATCATTACTAATTTCATTATATAACTTTTTCCTATTATTTTCAGTATGTTTATTTGAATACCTGATATCTTTTATTTCGGAAAACCTATTTAATCTTACTAAACAAAAAGTTAAGGGACCTGCTGCTGCATAAAGACCGGTTACAAAAAATCCATAAATATAATCAAACCCTTTATTATAAATCTGATTTTCTATATTTTTATAGTCCTGTACTTTTTCTTTTTTTATAACTTCTTCATTATATTTTTTCTCACATTCAAAAGCTAGTTTAGAAGTTGTTTTTCTACTGTCTGCATACAAAGAATCTATCAAGTCCCTATCAATTTCTACATTCTTAATCAATTCACGTAGTTTTTCAATAGTTTTATCTTTGATATTATACTTGTCTTCAAACTGTAATTTTGGTTGATATTTCATTTCTAGAACACCTTTACCTTTTTAAAGATAGCTTTGTTATATAATTAATCATTAAAGATTAAACTCCTTTTAAAAACCTGTATATATACAAAAAACCCCGACTATTTACAATAAATAGTCGAGGTGCTCTTTTTTAAAAAACTTTAGTTTATTTAAAGTTTTACAACATTTTCTGCTTGAGGACCACGGTCGGCTTCAACAATTTCAAATTCAACTTCTTCGCCTTCTTCTAAACTTTTGTAACCTTCTTCTTGAATTGCAGAAAAATGAACAAAAACGTCTTCTTCAGAGTCTTCTCTTTCAATAAATCCAAAACCTTTGTTAGAATCAAACCATTTTACTTCTCCTGTGTAAATCATGTAAAAAATTCCTCCTGTAATAATTTTTAATAGTGGTGCCGGGGATCGGGCTCGAACCGATACGGGAAAAAATTCCCACCGGATTTTAAGTCCGATGCGTCTGCCAATTCCGCCACCCCGGCTTGTTACAACAATAGTTGCAACATTTTATATTGTAATATATATAACATATTATGTCAAGGGTGTTAGATAAATCTATTAAATTTTTTTATTTTTTAGATCTTTCTCGTAGTATCCAAATATAATCATATGGGTCTAAACCATGATTATTATAAGTCTTTTTCTGATCTGATAGATTATTTACAACAGTTAAAACATTACCATCTATTGACCTCTTTGATATAAGTAAATTATTATCTGTTTTATATTCAGGTTTTCTTTTAAATATCTTTTTCTGTTGGTTTTTAAATTCGACCATATCTTTTAGACCTTTTAAAATAACTGCAGGCTTTGAATCAGGGTTATTTTTTGCCTCATTATACTTGCTATCATCAAAAGATCCTCTATTTAAGTACCTACTGTCTTTATAACCAAACTTTTGGTTCATCTTTTCATAAAATTCAATATCATTTTCCATACCTACTTCATCTCCAAAGTAAATAATTGGAGTTCCTTGAATAGAAAACAGTATAGAATAAGCTAGTAATATTTTCTGTGCATTACCTTCCATTAAATCAAATAATCTACCTGAAATTCCTTTACCTTCTCTAAAGGTCCAACTTTGTTCTTTTAAATAGTACTTATTCATTAACTTTCTTTCTTTTTCACTAACAAATTCCAGGGTTAATTCATCATGACCTCTTAAAAATGTAAACCAGGCAGTGTTTTTGGGTTGTTTCAATTTATCAATATTGTCCAATTGTTTTTTGATGTGAGCCACATCATTTTCTGCTAAAGATAAAAATATCCTGGGCATGATAGGAAAGTTATATACAACATGACACTCATCACCATCCCCTAAATATTCTATAACATCTTCTGGCATTTGATTTGCTTCTGCTATCATTACAGTTCCTTTAGATATACTGTCAAATACTGCTCTAAATATCTTTAATATAAGATGGGTTTCTTTTAAGTTCTCACAATTCGTACCTTCTTTTTTCCATAAAAATGGTGCTGCATCCATTCTAAAACCGTCAACACCTTTTGTTTTCCAAAATGTAAAGGCTTTTAACATTTCAAATAAAACTTCGGGATTCTTATAGTTTAAATCAGGTTGTATATCATAAAATCTATGAAAATAATAGTCATCTGTATTTTCATTATATGACCAATTACTGTTTGATACTCCTTCTAATAAGAGTCGAGTATTAGTATATTTTTTCTTATTATCATTCCATATATAAAAATCTCTGTATCTGGATGATTTTGATTTTTTAGCGTTTTCAAACCATTCATGTTGATCTGAGGTATGGTTTATAGCAATATCAAATACAATCTTAATATCTTTTTGATGTGCATTTTCCAAAAAATTAATAAATTCCTGATTAGTACCCAGTTCTTCTCTTATTTTATAGTAATCAGAAATATCAAAACCTTGGTCAACCATAGGGGATTTTAAAATAGGTAAGAGCCAAATTGTTTTTGCTCCTAAATTTGATAAATAATCTAATCTTTTTGATAGACCGTTAAAATCATCTGCAAATAAATCAACATAAAGAGAGTATACTACTCCTTCTTTAAACCAATCCCTTGTTTTAACTTTATATTCTGATTCTTGTTTTCTTTGTTCAATTAAATCATATACTTTATTTAAATATTTTTCTTCATTACAATAAATTTTTTGCCAAAATTCTTTGATTTTATCCTTCATGAAAACCTCCTTTTAATCTATCAACATACCGTGTAAAATATCATAATCACTTACTCTTAACTTTAATTTTCTCAAATATTTCATTGTTTCAATTAATATAATAGTCCCCGGGACTATTATATCAGCTCTATCAGGGTCTAAACCTTTAATCTTTTTTTTCATTTTTAAGTCTAATTTTCTTAATATATTCATGATTTTATTTATATCGGAGTACTTTAATATATAATTATGAATAGCTTTTGAATTATAACTTTCCAATTTTAACATAATTGAAGCAAGTGTAGTAATCGTTCCACCAACACCAATCAGATTGTTTATATCTGAAGATATTTCAATATTTTCTTTTAAGGTTTTTCTTATATGTGTTGAAATCTTTTCGACCTTACTTCTTGATAAGGGTATATTTACATCATTGATAAATCTATCAGTTATCCTAACAGCTCCTATATCTATACTTTTCATATTTATTTCATCATCTTTAAAGTTTTGCCAAATAAATTCAGTACTACCCCCACCAATATCAATAATTATATAGTTATTGAAATTGAAGTCTAAGGTAACACCTTTAAAAATTAGGTCAGCCTCTTTTTCACCTGATATTACTTCAAGATTATAACCTATTTCATCTTTAATCATTTTTTTAAAAGTGTCACTATTTCCGACATCTCTTAAGGCACTGGTTCCAATTAACTTAACCTCTTTCACATTTTCTTTTTGTACTGACTCCTTAAGTTTTTTTAGACCATCTAAACCTCTTTTTATTGCTTTATCACTTAACAGTTTATTAGTATCGACACCTGCACCTAGCCTTGTCGTTATTAATTTTTTTTCAATTTCTTCAAAATTATCACCGTCTAGATCAGCTATCAAGAGCCTAGTTGAATTAGTTCCCATCTCAATTACTGCTTTTTTCATTGATCTCCAACTCCTTACAAATATCACATTCATCAGGCCACATTACTTTATTAAAAACAATTTTTCCAACTGGATTTAATTTATTAACTAAATAATCTGCTACATGAGTGTGAAGACATTTTATCCCTTTTTTATCTTTGATTCCACCAACTCCAGAATTTTTTAATGTATATAAAATATCTTTAGAAATATTTTCGATTTTTTCTATTTCTTTTTTATCTAGCATATTCATTCTTTGTCTAGCATAATTTATATGAGCAGTTTTTAGCCCGGATTTTAATTCATAGTTACTATTAATTTTATTTTGTAATTTATCTATCCAATTTGAATCTTCTAATCTAGATATATTTTTATTTAAATATGGACATGTTAACCAATATGTAGTAGGAAATACCCTTTTATTAAAAAAAGGATATACTTTTATTACAGCTGGATAACTAAAAGGACAAAACTTTGAAATTTCTTCCATCCCTTCTGGTTTTCTATCTATTTGTTTTTCGATTAATTGCTTAAAATTTCTATTCATTCATATCAACCTAATTATTTTAGTATTTTCAAAAAAATTATAACATAATTTCTGCATATTATAAAATATAAAATAAAAAAACACCCCCAATCGGGGATGTCTAATTACAAATTATTTATTTTAAAGATTAATTTAATTACTACTGCTATCACCGCGCTTTTCAACACGTTTTTTCAAGTCACTTTGTCGTTCACTGCTTTGTTTTAAGAACTCATCCATCTTTTCCTCAAAAGATTTGTTTGGAGCATGATCAATTCTGTCAGAAGGATCTTGTAATTGTTTAATTGATAGACCAATCTTACCTTCATCGTCTATGTTTATAACCTTAACTTTGACCTCTTCGTCTTGTTCTAGAAAGTTCCCAATATCCTTCACATAGGTATTTGCAATCTCAGAGATATGAACCAAACCTGTTTCTCCGTCTGGTAATTCAATAAATGCTCCAAAATTTGTAATACCTGTTACTTTACCTTTTACTGTACTTCCAACTTCAACGGACATATTAAAAAAAATTCCTCCTTGATATTTAATGTATACTAATTATATTATAGATGAATTGCCGTGTCAAATAATATTAAGACAAAATCAGAGCTTTCTTGACAAAGAAACACGCTTTCTCTTCTCATCTACCTCAATAATCTTGACTAATACTGTATCTCCAATTGAAATTACATCAAGTGGGTGGTTCACATATTTATAACTTAATTCTGAGATATGAATCAAAGCATCCTGTTTTATACCTATATCAACAAAAGCTCCAAAATCTACAACATTTCTTACAGTACCTTTTAAAGTCATTCCTTCTTTAAGATCTTCAAATTTAACTACCTCACTTTTAAATATTGGCTCAGGTAGTTTATCACGCGGATCAAGGCCTGGTTTCTTTAAGTTTTTAATTATATCTTCTAATGTATACTCTCCTATATCCAGTTTATCTAATAATTCTTTTTTATTTATTCCATCAATTTGTTTTCGAATACTAAGGAGTTTATCATCATCTAATATATCTTGTGATTTATATCCTAACTCTGCTAAAATCACTTTTGCTTCTTTATAACTTTCAGGATGTATAAAGGTATATGCAAAGGGATCTTCTTTGCTTTTAAACTTTAGAAAACCTGAAGCCTGTTCATAGGTCTTAGCTCCCACACCATATACATCTTTAATTGCTTTTCTTGTTTTATACTTTCCGTTTTCTTTTCGATGTTCAACAATTTTTTGGGCAACTGAACTATTTATACCTGATACATACTGAAGCAAGGATCTAGAAGCAGTATTTAAGTTCACCCCTACTTGATTAACTACTGACTCAACAGTTTCATCTAATGAATCTTTTAGTTCGGTTTGATTAACATCATGTTGATACTGGCCAACTCCAATAGACCTTGCATCAATCTTGACTAACTCTGATAAAGGATCCTGCAGTCTACGTGCAATGGAGATTGCACCCCTAACACTTACATCTAAATCAGGGAACTCTCTAATTGCTTCTTCAGAAGCAGAGTAAACAGATGCCCCAGCCTCATTTATAATTATATATTTATATTCTTTTTTTATATCTAGGGTTGAGATAAACTGTTCTGTTTCTCTTGAAGCTGTTCCATTTCCTATTGCAATTGTATCTATGTCATGCTCTTTTAATAATTTTATAATTGTTTCAGCTGATTTTTCTTTTTCATTTTGAGGTTGGTGTGGAAATATTGCTGTATATGTAATATAGTCACCCATTTCATCAATTACTACTACTTTACAACCCGTTCTAAAAGCTGGATCTATTCCTAATATTTTATGCCCTTTATATGGTGGAGTTAAAAGTAAAGATCTTAAGTTATCTTTGAAAATCTCTATTGCACCTTTTTGTGCTCTCTCTGTTAATAAATTTCTAAGCTCCCGATCTAAAGAAGGTTCAATTAATCTTTTATACGAATCCTGTATTACTTCATCTAATAGAAGTGTTTTTTTAAACTTTTCTTCTGATAAAATAGTCTTTTCGATAATTTGATACATCTTTTTTTCATCATGTTCAATTTTTGTCTTAAGAACTTCTTCATTCTCACCTCTATCAATTGCTAAAACTCTGTGATCAGGTATTTCACTTATGTTTTCTTTATAATCATAATAAAGTTTAAACTTACCATTTTCATCCTCAACATCATCATTTTTTTCAGTAGCAATTAAACTGTATTCTTTCATTTCCTGTCTTAAATTTTTACGAACCACATTATTGTTAGAAATTATATCAGCTATAATATCTGAAGCTCCATTTATAGCTTCTTCCGTACTGTTAACTTCTTTTTCTTCATCAATAAATTCTTCAGCTTTTAATTTAAGTTCACTTTCCTCATAGCCCTCTAATATATATTCAGCTAGGGGTTTAAGACCTTTGTCAATTGCTTTAGTCGCTCTAGTTTCTCTTTTCTCTTTAAAAGGTCTGTAAATGTCTTCTACTTCTTGTAAAGTAATAGCCTTTTGAAGTTTTTCAACAATCTCATCTGTAAGTTTACCTTTATTTTCTAAAGTATTTTTAATTTCATTTTTTCGATCATATAAATTGTTAAGATAAGTATTTTCTTTATCAATATTTCTAATCTCAGTCTCATCCAAACCTCCGGTTTGTTCTTTTCTATAACGTGCAATAAATGGTATTGTATTACCATCTTCAAGTAAATCTATAACAGCCTTTACACCTTTAGTTTTTAAATTTAATTTTTTTGCTATTTTGTTAAGAATTTTTTCCATTTTTATACCATCCTATTCTTATTCATCATCTTCATTTTGTTGTTCATCTTCTTCTACTGGAATAAGTAATATCTCTCCTGGTTTAACCAGACCAAGTTCTTCTCTTGCGACTTTTTCTATATATGCAGGTCTTTTTACCCGCTCAATCTCTTCTTTTAATTTTTTATTTTGCTCTATTTTTTCTTCATACTCCTGGCTTAACCTATCTAATCTTTGTTCCATTTCATTAACTTTTCTCATGTTCATAAATAATCTAAATGAGAATATTATAATTACTATTATTAAAAGAAGTATCATAGCTTTTTTTAAAAAAGTCTCAAAGTTCATAATTTTAGCTCCTTAAAATTTATCTATCAAAGTATATACTTTTACCTGAGGCTGATATAGGTATACCTACTACTATTTCTCCATCAATTAGATTTAAACGTTTTGCAGCCACACCTATTCTATACATAATTCTATTATCAACATTTAAAATACTTGCTGTTTTTACCGCTGACCCCATAGCAATACCTAAGTCCATTAGTCTCCAAGCACAGACAGGACCGTCAAATTCTGGACCTGTTTTTAATTCGAGTTCATTACAGTTATCATAACCACATGCTCCACAGTTTAGTCCTAAAACATCTGCTTCACTAAGTGATAATAAAATTACTTGATTGCTTTTTTTAACATTTTCTCCATCACGGTCAAAATTTCCTTTATTACTCTCTTTACCATAGTCTATCATCTCTTGTGCTAATTTTTCAATCTTATCTTCCCCTATCACCTTAATTTCAACATAATCTTGACCTCCTGCTTTTGGAGCAGTTCTTGCAGAAACAGCCATTAATTCAGCTGCAGTTTTTAATACATCCATTAATATTACCCCCTTTAAATTATTTAAGCAGCCAGTTTTACCCGGCTGCTTAATATTATATCTAATTTATGTGTAAATTAAAACAGTGCCTCTTCAGTTTCATTATCAAAAATATGCATTTTTTGAGTATAAACACCTAGTTTTATTTTATCTCCAACCTGTGCATCACTTTCTGCATCTACTCTTGCTATCATAGAATGTTCATCAATTGCTAAATATAAGTAGATCTCTGAACCCATTGGCTCAACAACCTCAACTTCAGCTTCAAATGAATTGTCAGAAGTTATATCTAAATCATGTGTGATTCTAGCATCTGTTAAATCTTCAGGTCTAATGCCAAATACTACTCTTTTATTTACATAGTCTTTGATTTTATCTTTAAATTTATCAGGCACTTTAACCCTAAAAGCTCCAAATCCCTCTGCGAAATAGTCTTCTCCTTCTTTTTCTATCTTTGCATCTAAAAAGTTCATTGCAGGACTACCAATAAATCCAGCAACAAACATATTATTCGGTTGATTATATAATGATAAAGGTTCATCAACTTGTTGAACATATCCGTCTTTTAAAACGACAATTCTATCACCCATAGTCATCGCTTCAGTTTGATCATGTGTTACATATACAATTGTTGTTTGTAATCTATCATGTAACTTACTTAACTCTGTTCTCATTTGAACCCTTAATTTTGCATCAAGATTAGAAAGGGGCTCATCCATTAAAAAGACTTTAGGTTCTCTTACAATAGCTCTACCCAATGCAACACGCTGCCTTTGTCCACCGGATAACTGTTTTGGTTTACGTTCTAAAAGAGGCTCAATACTTAATATTTCAGCAGCTTCCTGAACTCTTCTTTCAATTTCTTCTTTAGGAAATTTTCTTAATTTTAGTCCAAAAGCCATGTTATCATAAACATTCATATGTGGATAGAGAGCATAATTTTGAAAAACCATAGCAATATCTCTGTCTTTCGGTGGGATATCATTTACAACAGTATCTCCAATTTTTATCTTGCCTTCAGAAATTTCCTCTAAACCAGCAATCATTCTTAAATCAGTAGACTTACCACAACCAGATGGTCCTACCAATACAAGAAACTCTTTATCTTTAATTTCTAAGTTCTGGTCTTTCGCAGCCACTACATCTCCAAATCTTTTAGTAACATTTTCAAAAGTAACACTAGCCATAACTTAATTCCTCCCTTTGTTAATCCGTGTGGATTCACATTTTTTTAATGTCGGTTGTAATACTTCAATCTCTTCTTTAGTATCTGAATCATTTATTAAATTTATTAAAACCTCAGCAGCTAATTCTCCAGCTTTTCCAAGAGGTTCAACAACCCTTGTTAACTCAGGATCAACAATTGAATTAATAATTGTATCCCCATAAGTTATAACAGCATAATCCTGTGGGATAAAATATCCTCCCATTTTAATAGATTCAACAAGACCAACTGCTAATAGATCTTCTGTTACAAAAAAACTATCAGGTGGGTTATCTAGTCCAACTAGTTCAAAAAAAGCATCATATCCATCCTGGCGCGAACCAGCTGTTTTTAAAATTAACCTTTTGTCTAACTCTATTTCATTTTCTTTTAATGCATTTTTATAACCTTTAATTTTTTCACTTTCTATATAATCATCTTCATTACCAGTAACCAAAGCAATATTTTTATAGCCTTTATCTATTAAGTGTTTAGTTGCCAGGTAAGATCCATAACTTGAATCTATTAAAATTGTAGGAATTAATACTTCTTCACATAACCTATTAACTAAAACTATATTATCATTACCCCTCAACTTAGTATTGACTATATGTTGATCAGCAAGTTCACCACCTAAAATTATTGCTCCATCAACTCTTTTTTCCTCTAATAAATCAAGATAAGATTTTTCTTTTTCCAAATCATTATTAGTATTACAAAGAATAATTTGATACCCATGTTTTTCTGTTACTCTTTCTATATTTTCAATAATTGTCGAAAAGTTTCCTTTGGACACCTTTGGTAACAGTAATGCTAAGATATGTGTTTCTTGTTTTGCTAATCCTTGAGCCAACTTGTTCGGTTTAAAATTATATTTTTTTGCAATTTTCAAGATTTCATTTCTTGTCTTTTCTCCAACACCTGGTTTCCCGTTAATTGCTCTTGAAACCGTTGACTCAGCAACACCTATCATCTCTGCAATATCTTTTAATGTCAACGGCAAATATAAAACCTCCTCTAGTTTACGCAAGCCCTTGCGTAGCTCTATATAATATATTCAACATTTTTAAATAAAGTCCTTCTTTATTATTAAAAATTTTCTGAAATATACCAATTTAAATTTCTAGACACTTCTTTTACAGTTACATTATCAAAAATATTAAAAAGTTGTTCTTGACCATTTTCTATATAGTTAAAGTATCCCCCACCTTCTAATCTTTCGATTAGATCAACGAAGAATTTTCTTTCAAACTTATAGTCCTGGATAAGAACAACCTTTTTAGATATTCGTTTAGCTTCTTTATATAATATCTCTCTCTTTTTTTTATCTAATCCATGAGCAACCATTGCTGTAATTACAATATCAAATGAATTATCTTTAAATGATAATCCTTTTGAAATATCACCTTTTTCACATTCTAGGTTATTATTAAGACCTCTTTTAACCATTTCTTCAGCCACATCAATTCCCTTTACATCATAGCCTTGTTCTTTAAATACATAACCAAAAGCTCCAGTTCCACATCCAATATCTAATACAGTTTTAATATCTTTATCTTTAAAGTAATCATTATTATTTTTTAAGATCTTGCTATAATACCATACCTGGTATTTAAAAAACAACTGATAGTATGGGGCTATCTTATTAAAAAGTTTCCCGTGTTTATCCATAAAATTTACTCACTTAAGATCTTTTCTAATTGAACTTCATTTACATTATCAAATCTATAATGAGCATGACCCACTCTTTCTTCTGGGCCGATACCTACAGCTGTCATATTGGCTGCTAATGCTGCATCTATTCCAGCCTTAGCATCTTCAAATACCACACATTCTTCAGGTTTTAATCCAAGTTTATCGGCTGTGTGTAAAAACAAATCAGGAGCAGGTTTTGTGTTTTTAACACTATAACCATCTGAGATTGTATCAAACATGTCTCTAATATTTAACTTTTTTACTACTGTTTCAGTGTTTTTACTTGCTGAAGCAATTGCCATTTTATAACCTTCTTTTTTTACGGTGTTTAATATATCTTCAATACCTTCAAGTAAATTTTCTTTTGTAATATTTTCTAAATATTTTTGATAGTACTTATTTTTTCTATCTGCTAATTCTATTCTTTCTTTACTTGTTACTGTTCTATTATTTTTTCCTAATAACATATCAAGACATCTCATTCTTGATACTCCCCTAAATTTCTCATTAAACTCTCTATCAAATTTAAGTCCCTCTTCGTCTGCTAGCTGCTGCCATCCTAAGTAATGGTATTCAGCTGTATCGGTTATTACACCATCTAGATCAAAAATAAAACCCTTTATCTTAGCCATAAGTTTTCCCCCTTTATAATCGAAATCTTTTTAAACACTTCGAGTTTTCATCTAAGGTCGGTCTCCAGATTTCTATAACATCAACTTTACATCTACGAACTGTATTAATCCCTTCATATCTAAAACATAATTCCTTAAATTCTTTATCAAAACTCTTTTTTTCTTCAGCAAAAACAGTACTTGCTAAAGATATGTGAAACTTCCATTCTGAATAATTATCAATCGATGAAATATTTTCTTCTGCTAACTTATTGTGTAATTCATTACTAAACTGTATTAATTTTTTGTTTTCTTCAACATTTAAAACTAAAAAATTATTTTCTTCAGAAGATAAACAATCAAAATTTTTAACAACTATATCTATTTCTGTATACTTTAATATTATTGATTTTATAATTTCAACTGCTCTATCTAATTTGTTTTTATTTATTCGATCTAATGTTATATGAACCTCAGGATATACATCATCAGGATATAAATCAAACTCTGAAGAAAGGTGCTCCTGTAGATGTTGTGCTAAATTTAAAACATCACCTTGTAGTTTTAGGACAATGAAATACTCATTTTCAAAAGATGATTGTTTAATCATATTTGATCTCCTCATATTTTGTATTTAACAAGTTACAAAGTTCTTTGTCAGTATTAACTTCATATACTGTATTTTTTTCTTCTATTTCAGCCAAGATTTTTGTAAATTCTCCATCAGTAAAATCCCTTTTATCTAAATTATCATCGAAAAATACGATTTCTTTTTCTTTGAAATTATTTAATACCTTTATATTGTCTAAATTACCCCAACCAAACGGAGTCCCCGATACAACAACCAAATCTGCTTTTTTTATCTTTTTTTCATTTTTAGCTACAGATTTTTTGTCAATAGGTGCAAAGGGGGGGATTTCAACAATATCAAAGTTTAAACGTTTGGCTTCTTCCCAATCTGAATCACCCCTGTTTAATACTCCACATGTAACATTAACTTTAAGATCATTTAATATATTCATTATATTTTTTCCGGTTCCTCCACCACAAATTAAATGCACACTAAAGTCATTGTTAATCATTTTTGAATTACCTTTCCTACGTGGAACAATTATTACATAGGGTCTTTCAGTAAAAGGATTAAACTTTATATCTACTTCTGTATTATAAACTTCACTTATATTTTTTTTAGTAATAACATCATCAACTTGTCCCATGCTGTGAATTTTTCCATCTTTTAATAAAATCAAGCGATCACAGTACTGGCTAATTAAATTTAAGTCATGAGAAACTGCTAAAACTGACATATCAAGTTTCTCATTTAAATCTGATATCAAATCAAAAATATTCCTTTGGTAATTTATATCTAAACTAGCTGTTGGCTCATCTAAAAGTAATAACTCAGGTTCCTGTACAATCGCTCTAGCAATGATTACTCTTTGTCTTTCACCACCACTTAAGTTTTGTATTGATTTATCTTTAAATTTAACTATATCAGTTAATTCCATAGCTTCTTTTACTTTTCTTTTATCCTCTTTTTGTATTCTCCCCCATCTGTCCTGATAAGGGTTTCTACCCATCATAACAAGGTCGTAAACAGAAAAATTAAAATTAACCTTTGTATCCTGAGGTACCACAGCCATTTTTTTAGCAAGTTCTTTAAATGAATAGTCATTAAGTAAATTTTTATCTAGATAAATATAGCCGCTATCTGGATTGAGTAGTTTACTAATATTTTTTAATAATGTTGATTTCCCAGAACCATTAGGTCCAATAATTCCAATAAATTCATTTTTATTAAGATGAAAATCAATTTCTTTTAATATCTTTATATCACCATATGAAAATTCTATATTTTCTAATTTAAGCATTTTATCACCAAATCTCTTTTTTCGTTTTTCTGAGTAAATAAATAAAGTATGGTCCACCTGTTAAAGCTGTTATAATTCCCACTGGAATTTCCATTGGTGAAAGTAAAATTCTTGCCAAATCATCACTTATAATTAAAAATATACCACCTAATACAGCTGCTGTAGGATATAATTTCTTATGATCGGGTCCTACTAACATTCTCGCAATATGTGGTACAATCAAGCCAATAAAACCAATACTTCCACTTACTGAAACAACTGATGCAGTAACCAATGATGCACCAACAATAAGGTATTTTTTGCTTTTTTCTACATCTACACCTAAGTGTTGAGCAGATGTTTCTCCTAATAATATTAAGTTTAAGTCTTTTAAGAAAAATACTATAATAATATTACCTAATAAAAAGTATGGTAACATTAATTTAATATCTGTCCAACTAGACGATGATAGGCTTCCCAATAACCAATAAATAATCTTTTGCAGGTCTCTTGTACCAATAACCATTAAAAAAGACATTAGTGCATTTAAGACAAAACCAACTGCAACACCTGCAAGTAAAAAAGTGACTACTGGAACCTTATCCTTTGTTTTTGCTAAATTATAGACAATATATACAGTAATTAACGAACCAAAAAATGCCATCAAAGGTAGTGTATTAAAAAATAAAAAACTGAACTGTAAGTTTAAGACTATTGCCAATGTTACTCCTGTACCCGCACCAGCAGATATACCTACTATATATGGATCTACCATTGGATTTCTAATTACTCCTTGAAATACAACTCCGGCAATAGAGAGTCCAGCACCAACTAGAAAACTTAAAATTATCCTTGGTAATCTTATCTGTTTTACAATTACATTTAAGGATTGACTTGTATCCCCCTGGGAAAAAATAACTTTCATTACCCTTAAAGGAGATAAATTTATTGAACCAAAACTTAAAGAAATTACTGCTACCAATAATAAGATAACAATTATAAATAATATTTTATGTAAATAGCTTAACTTATTAAACATATTATTGCCTCCAGGATATCCTTAAATCATATAATAACACAAATTTAGTATATTATCTAGACTTTAAGCAGCACTATGAAGGTTATCTATTTGTATTTTAAATTTTTAATATTTTCGAATGATTTCACTTTTTTCTTTAATAGTAATTTTTTTATTGTCTATATTAATTACTAAATCACTTTTGAATTCTAATACCTTTATAATAATCTTTTCTTTTGTAATATTTATATTTAATTTGTTTTTTCTAATAATTATATTAAATGATATTAGATTCCATTTTTCAGGTAATTTGGGTTTAATATATAATTCTTTACCTTTAATTCTAACCCCTCCAAAACCAAATACAATGGACTGCCAAAGACCGCCAAAAGAGGCTGCATGTAAACCTTCATTACTACTTTTCATGTCTTTGCCCAAATCAACTTTTGCAGCTTTTTTAAAATGACCATATGCTTTTTTTGATTCATTTACTCTACTTGCTACTGCAGCATGTATTGATTGACTTAATGAAGAATCATGAGTGGTCAGTGCTTCATAATAATTGTAGTTTTTCTTAATTACTTCTTTATCAAACATATCTTCTAATAGATATAATAACATAACTAAATCAGCTTGTTTGATTACTTTTGTGTTTTTTATTTCTTCCCAACCCATATCATTAAAGACTTCTTTTGTTTCTGATTTTTTATACTTATCGAGGTTAATTTCTTTAAGATCTTTATAACCTTCAAACTGTTCTATAACTAAATTCTTATCTGGTTTTAATAAATATAATTTTTCTTTTTTCTTTTGCCAATCTTCAATTTCTTTCTCTTTTAGATTAACTCTTTTTTTTAATTCTTTAAAATACTTTTCAGAACTGTTCTTTAAGAAATCTAGATATTCCAATGCTTTATCAAACTGCCAGTAAACTAGATAATTAGTATATGAATTGTTATCAACATGTTCTTTATATTCATCAGGTCCCATAATATTGCTAATCTCATATCTATCTTCATCGATATTATATTCCACCCGAGAAGCCCAAAATCTTGTGGCTTGAATAAATGTTTCAAAACCGTAAGCTTTCATGAAGTTAAGATCATCAGTAACTTCATAATACTGGTTTATTGCATATTGAATATCAGCAGTAATATGATGTTGTATATCTCCACTTAATATTCTAATTTCTTCACCTGTTAACAAGTCAACAGCCCCATACTTTGGTGTGGTTTCTTCTCCTGTATCAGCACTTTCCCAGGCAAACATAGCACCTTTATAACCATTTTCTTTAGCTTTCTTTTTTGCTCCATCTAATGTAAGATATCTATATTTTAATAATTTTTTTGCAATTTCTGGAAATGTGTAAATATAAAAAGGTGTGATAAATGAATCTGTATCCCAAAAAACATGTCCTTTATAACCCTCACCACTTAAACCTTTAGCAGGAATACTAATCCTTGCATCATGATCTGGAGTCATCTGAATTAGATGATACTGTGCAAATCTGATAGCTAACTGATCAAAATCATTACCGGATATTTTTATATCCATATCATTCCAAAGATCATGCCACTTATCTATATGTTTTTGTTTGATTGCTTTATAATTATCCTTATCTATATTATTTAATGTATCTAGAACTTTTTTTTCAATTTTTTCATTGTTTTTCATATCTTTATCTCTACTTGAGTAAGCAGCTAGTATTTTATACATTTCAACTTCATCATTATTGTCAATATTAAATTTATATCTCTCTTTTAAAAGTCTTTTCTCTGTAATTTTAAGTTTGATACTTTTAAGTTTCTTATTGTTTTTATATAATCTTTGTTTTAATGCAAATCCCAAATTTATATTTGACTGCTGTGTTTTGGGTTCATAAATCAAGTTATTATCTATTACTCTTTTTACCCCTTCAGTAAGATGTTGGGTACCTGTATTAGTAATTCTGCCATCAAAGCCACTTTTAATTTCAATGTCACCAGAAAAATTTACAGACTCTATATTGATTTTTATTAAACCGAGATGATAATCTGCTAGTGATAAAAATCTTTCAAAATGAAATTTTAATATTTTTTTATGACTACTTTCCCATATGAATTCTCTACTTAATATTCCATCTTTTAAATTTAATTTTCTACTATAATCATATAGCTTGCCACCTTTTAAGTTTAGTTTTTCATTATCAATATATATATCAGTATTAATCCAGTCTGGTAAATTTGGCAGTTCGGTTACCTCATCAGTAAATTTATCAAAAATTCCCGAAATGAAAAAACCTCGTTTTTCACCTATATAGCTTTCCTCAAAGGAAGCTCTAAGTCCCATATAACCATTACCTAGACTAAATAGAGATTCAAACTTTGACTGGTTGTCTATATTAAAGTTTTCTTCTTCAACTATCCAGTTTTTATACTCCCCATTACCGCTACTATAATTAATAGTCATCACAACTCCTCCTTAACAGTTGTCAAACTTTCATTATATTTATAGTTTTATTTTAACATATCAATTCAGATACTTTAAGAAGTTTATTATCATTTCATATAATTTTTTTAATATTCTTACAATTATAGGCATAAAAATGGAGCGGAAAACGGGATTCGAACCCGCGACCTTCTCGTTGGCAACGAGATGCTCTACCAGCTGAGCTATTTCCGCTTGGAATAATGGTGGAGGGGAGAGGATTTGAACCTCTGTAGGCATCGCCGGCAGATTTACAGTCTGCTCCCTTTAGCCACTCGGGCACCCCTCCATATTTATTTTTTTTTAACCGTCAATATTAGTATATCAACGATTCAATCCTTAATTATAGTATTATATTTCAGTCTATTTGTCAAGAAAAAACACTGATTTTAGGTGATTTTTTCTCTATTATTATTAAAGAGATGGAAACCAAAAACGATCTCCATCTCTTTAAATTCATTTTTTTATTTAAAACAGACCAGATATCTTTCCATTTTTATCTATGTCAATATCTTCAGCTGAAGGTCTCTTTGGTAATCCAGGCATCTTAAGTACCGGTCCTGTTGATGGCACTAAAAAGCCTGCTCCTGCTGATAAGGTTACCTTTGATACTGATACTGTAAAG
>Ga0306868_1000446_pt1 | contig 27211 bp, 21 predicted proteins | sample AntRauTorckE6832_FD_190411 | JGI IMG/M metagenome (GOLD analysis project Ga0306868, IMG submission 190411) | Saline lake microbial communities from Rauer Islands, Antarctica - Metagenome Torckler E6 #832 (v2) (version 2) | ecosystem: Environmental > Aquatic > Non-marine Saline and Alkaline >... | reverse complement strand
CATCTTTAAATATCTCCTCTTTTAAGCTCTGATATAAACTTTGATTACAGGCTTTGACTGTATAAACAGCTGTATTAATTGAATAAGAGCTAAAAACTTTTTTCATCTCTGCTGCAATTAATTTGGAGTCCTGAGTAGTGCAGGCCAAAATCGTTGGTCCGGCACCACTTAGAGCCGCACCATATGCCCCGCTGTCATAAGCTGCTTCAATTACCTGATCAAAGCCTTTAATTGATTTTTTTCTGAATGGTTGATGCAGCTGATCCTCCATCGCAGTTTTTAAGTGTTGATATTCCTGATTGATAAAAGCTGCTGTCAGCAGACTAACTCTACTCAAATTAGAAATTGCACTTTTATAGTCAATTTTTTCTGGTAAAACCTGACGCAGTTTTTCAGTTTTTAATTCAAAATCAGGTACAACTAAAATGAAATCAAGATCAGGATCCACATCTATTTTATAATAATCATAGATATCATTGCAATAAAAATTTATTGTCAGACCTCCAACTAAAGCTGGAACTACATTATCCGGATGTTTTTCAAGCTCTACAGCAAGCTGGATAAAGTCTTCTTCACTGATCAAAGTTTCAGATATTAGAGCAGCTGCTGCAAGCCCACCGATAATAGCAGAAGAACTGCTTCCCAGGCCTCTGGCCAGTGGTGTGTGCATTTCTTCTATAATTTCTGCACCTATTAAATCTTCAGCAATAAAATCAAAATACTTTTTATAAGCTAAAACTACTAAATTGTCTTCATTAGCGATTTTAATTTCTTCATTTTTATTTTTATCAATAATTTTTATTTTCAACTGTTGATCATTTCTTTTTGTAATTTTAAAATCATTATATAAAGTTAAGGCAAGCCCCAGAGTATCATAGCCAGGACCAAGATTTGCTGATGTTGCAGGAACTTTTAATTGAGGCATATTTATTTTCCTTTCTTAATTCTTTTTAACACCAGTGTGACCAAAGCCGCCATCTCCACGCTGGCTTTCACTTAAACTATCCACTTCTTTCCATTCAATAATATTTACTTTCTGGATAATTAATTGTGCTATTCGATCATTAAAATGTATTTTAAAATCCTCTTTGCCATGGTTAATTAAAATTACAGCAACTTCACCTCTATAACCTGAATCAATAACTCCATCAGCATTTAAAACTGTAACCCCATTTTTCAAAGCAAGTCCACTGCGGGGATAAACAAAAGCCGCATAACCTTTAGGAACAGCAATTTTCATCCCGGTTTTGATTAGCTCATACTCTCCACTTTTAATTGTTAATTCTTCAGCTGCATGCAGATCAAGACCGGCATCTTCTCCAAAATGCTGATATTTAGGTAATTCAATATTTTTGTTGACTCTTTCTACTTTAATTTCCATTAACATCACCCTTTATTTTAGATTGTAAACCAGTAAGTGAATTAATTTGATAGTTATTATTATAAATCAGATCTTCAATTTTGACAAATTTATATTCTTTTTTTAGAAGTGGAATAATAACACTAAGTATTTCAACAATATCATTGGAATTATTATGAAAAAGAAGTATATCTCCAGAATTTACATTATTTTGGACTCTTTCTATAATATAATCTTTGCCAGGATTCATCCAGTCATGAGAATCAAGACTCCACTGGATTATCTGGTAATCCATTTCTCTTGCTGTTTTAATTACAAGATCATTATACTCTCCATATGGTGGTCTAAATAACTTTATTTCTGGATCAGATTCTTGATAAGTATTGATAATATTCTCTGTTTTAAGAAGCTCATTCTTTATTTCTTTTTTATTTAAAGTTTTTAAATGCGGATGGCTGTACGAATGATTATGAATTTGATGACCTGAAGTAATTATCTGCTTAACAAGTTCTGGATTATTTTTTAACCAGATTCCAGCAAAGAAAAATGAAACTGCTATTTCCTCTTTCTCAAATAATTCAAGCAGAGCTTCTGTTTGATTACTGCCCCAGGCGCCATCTACAGTCAGACTTATTTTTTGATCATCTCTCTCTACCTGATAAATTGGCACCAGCCGACTGCTGCTGTAATCATTTAAATAATCAACTTTTGCCAGTACAAATTGATTGAAAAACAAAATAAAGATAATTATAAAAAAATAAGCCAGCTTTCTTTTAAAAAGCTGGGAAGTTTTATTTGAAATATTAAACAAGTAATTCACCTCTATTCTACAAAAACATGGTCTCCTATTTTAGTAATTACCCTTCGCCCTTTAAAAAAACTAACTCTGGTAGCAGTTTTAGGATTATAAAAATACAGGGCCCCATTTGTGGGGTCACTCCCGTTTAAAGCCTCTCTGGCAGCTCTATAACAGGACTGATTTGGTGCTAAATTAATCTGCCCATCACTAACTGCTGAAAATTGTCCGCTCTGATAGATAACCTGAGCAAAGGTATTGGGAAACTGATGACTAAGCACTCGATTAATGATAACTGCAGCTACAGCAACCTGTCCAATATATGGTTCACCTCTGGATTCACCATTAATTGCTCTGGCCAGAAGATCCAATTCCTGTTTGCTAACTCTTTTATTTAATAATTGATGATCAGTAAGATTATGAACAGGTAAGCGAATTTTTTCGCCTCTTCTCAAAAAACTATTTTCTTTATTATTTAAAGCTAAAATTGTACCAATTGATGTGCTGAAATCTCTTGCCAGATCATAGAGAGTATCACCAGGTCCAACATAATAATCTATAATTTTATCCTTCGGTATTTTATCAATGTCTGGAGCCTGATGACCCGGATTAATTCTGGCAGCATAATGAGTATTAATTGCAAAAGTCAGCTCCTCTTTTTGAGGACTGTACTTACTAAAAATTTTTTTCTTTTTTTCATTTTTGCTCTGAGCTTTTGACTGAGGAATTACAAGCTCATCCCCCATCTTGATGCTTGCTTCATTAGAAATGTTATTTATTGACTTTAGTTGATTTAAACTGATATTATACTCAGCAGCAATCTCTGAAAGAGTATCTCCCTGCTGAATAACATAAATCAAACTCAGACTGGGAGCGCTAAGCCCAGCAGCTGAAAATGATAGTATAATTAATAGTGTTATAAGGTATTGAATAACTAATTTTTTATTTATCATTTTTAAACTCCATTATTATCTATTTTTGCAAGAATATCCTTGCGATTTATTTCTGATACAGGACATCCTGCTGGAATTGAATCCAGGAACTTCTGTCCATAAGATCTTTTTTTGACTCTTCTATCAAATAAAATTATATAACCAGTATCTTTTTTTGACCTGATTAAACGACCAAAACCCTGTCTAAATTTAATTACAGCCTGCGGCAGAGCAAGATTATAAAAAGGATTTAAGCCCTTTTCTTTTAGTAAATCTTCCTTTGCTCTATAAAGTGGTTCTCCAGGTACCGGAAAAGGAAGTTTAACCATTATCAAATATTTAAGCAAATCTCCTGGTAAATCTACACCTTCCCAGAAACTTGAAGTTCCAAAAATAATTGTTTTATATTCACTGTGAAATTCCTGCATTATATAATTTCGAGAAAGTTTTGACTGAGATAAAATTCTAATTCCCATCTCTTCCAGTTCATCTTTTAAATTATTAAAACAGTAATTCAACATTCTGTAAGAAGTAAATAAGACCATTGTTGAACCCTGAGTTTTAGTTATAATTTCTTTAAGGCTGATAACAAGTTCTTTTAAAAAGTTTTTATTACCCGGATCTGGAAAATCCAAAGGGATTAAGAGTTCTGCCTGCTTAGAGTAATCAAAGGGCGATTCAACCTTTAACTCTTCAGCTTTTTTGATTCCTGTTTCCCGATAAAAATAATCAAAAGAATTGGCAGCTGTTATTGTAGCAGAAGTAAATATTACATTTGTTAATTTTGACCAGATCATATCCGGCAGAAATTTACCAGCATCAACTGGAGCTGATTTCTGCACAATCTGCTCAGAGCCTCGATAATAGCTTGATTCCAACCAGAAAACATAATCATCATCCTCAGCTTTTAAGTTGAATTCGATCCGCTTTATTAGATCCTGACAGCGGTTTAAGCAGGATTTTATTTTCATTTCACTTTCTTCAGTTTCTGCTTCCAGACCAAGATATAAATTCTCGTATATAATTTGTAAAAAAGAAAAATTATTTTTTAAATAAGCTGCCAGATCCTCGGCTGTTTTATAAAATTCCTGCCATTTAGGATTAGTCTTTAAGTTATTATCTACTGTTATTTTTTTATCCTTATAATCTGAAATCAAATCTTTTAATTCATTAAAATATTGTGGAATTAAATCTCTTATTTTCTGTGTTGTTGGAATGATTCTCTTATCTAAAATTTCTCTCAGTCTTTTTTGATCAGAATCAATAGTAAAGGCGATATCTTCTCTAATTTCCGATAATAGAGATTTTTTGTCGCCGCTCAACCTTTTTAACCAGTTATCAATCAGCGGTTGATAAAGGGGATGACCAAGATGATCTGTGGCAATCTCGCCAATATTGTGTGCCTCATCAATAATTAAATGATTAAAGTTTGGCAGAATTCCTCGATCTGCAGAACCTGTATCATCTTTTACCCTGGCATCAGATAATAAGAGGTGATGATTAACAATTAAGATATCAGCTTTATAAATTTTCTTTCTGGCCTTCATAAAAAAACAATTAGAATAAAAGGGACAGGAAGTTTTCAAACAGAGATCGCTTTCAGCAGCAACTTGATTCCATACTTTATTTTTGAGCTGAAAATTTATTTCAGTTTTTTCACCACTTTCAGTCTGCTTTTTCCAGTCATCTAATTCAGCAAAAATTTTTTCATCAATTTCTAATTCGTTATTCTTAAAATTTTTCTTGAAATTTTTAAACTTTCTCAGGCAGAGATAATTATTTCTACCCTTGACTAAAACAGCATTAAAATCAAAGTCTAAAACTCGTTTCAAAGTAACAAGATCTTTATTGATTAATTGTTCCTGTAGATTAATTGTATTAGTTGATACTACTATTCGTGTCTGATTTAAATTATTATAAAAAAGAGCAGGTATTAAATAGGCAAATGATTTACCAGTCCCTGTTCCTGCCTCAATAAAATCAAATTGATTTTGGTTAAAGGAATCAATAATTTTTTCAGCTGTAATCAGCTGTTCCTTTCTTTCAGAAAACCTTTCTAACTCTCGAGCCAATTTCCCCTCTTTTTTAAAATAACTTAAAACTTCCTCTTTATCCAATTTTTTATTTTCTTTTTTTGAACCTGCTTCAACTACCACATAAATTTGATCAGCCTGATTATTTACAATCGCAAAACCTACTTCTCTAGCTGCCATTTTTGCGGCAAGTCTAATATCCGCTGCAGATGGTGTTAAATCACCGGAAGGATGGTTGTGGATTATCATTTCTCCAGCCATGATATTATTAATTACAGCTGGTGCAGAATAACTATTACCTCGAGCCAGTACTTCAATATTTTCGATTATGTTTTTATTATTTAATTGAGCTCTAATAAATATTTCATTACCAGAAGCAGCTTCTATTTCTGATGAAATTTTATTACGAACTTCTAATAACATTTCGCTTCTAGCAGACAAGGTTAGTCCTCCCTTAATTTTTTTAATAAAACAACATCATTATCTGTTTCTTTATCAAACTGTGGTGTCTCTAAAATAAAAACTTTATCTTCTAACTTCGGATGATTTATCAATCTTTTAAAAGCCTGGCTGCCAATTTTTCCTTTTCCAATATGAGCATGTTCATCTTTATTTGTACAGCAGTCATATTTAGAATCATTAAGATGTATAACTCTTAATTGTTTAAGACCAATAATTTTATCAAAATCATCAATTAAATTTTCCAGACCACTCTCTGCTGTCAGATTATATTTTGCAGTAAAGGCATGACAACTGTCAATACAGATTCCAAGTCTTTGTGGCTGATTAACCTGATCAATAATCGATTTCAGTTGAGATAATTCTTCACCAATACTTGTCCCTGCTCCAGCAGTATTTTCTAAGAGAATCATTGTTTCACCTTCAAGATCAGCTAAAATTTGATTTAGCGCTTCAGCAATTCTTTTAATACCATTTTCTAAACCAGATCCTGTGTGGCTGCCTGGATGAAAAATCAGGTATTCAGCTCCGAGTCTGTTACAGCGTTCGTATTCAGACTTAAGAGCTGAAATTGATTTTTCCCATAGTTTATCTTTTGGAGAAGCCAGATTGATCAGGTAAGCAGCATGGACTACAACTGGATTGATTTGATATTTTTCTCTTTCTGCCTTGAAATTTTCTACTTCCTCTGCCTCAACCTCGCGCATTTTCCAGCCGCGTGGATTTTTAACAAAGATCTGCATTGAATTACAGCCAATATCTGCTGCTCTCTTAAAAGCTTGATCAAGACCGCCAGCTATAGAAACATGTTTACCCAGTATCATTTAAAAACTCATCTCCAATTAATTATTATCTTAATTTTAATTTACTCTTTATCTTCTAACTCTTTTTTTGCATCTTTAAGTGATAAATTAATTCTATCCTGATTATCTATTTCAATTACTTTTACAGGTATTTCGTCTCCTACGGAAACAACATCGCCAACTTCTTTTACGTGGCGATCAGCTAATTTAGAAATATGAACGAGACCATCTTTATTTGGCAGAATTTCTACAAAAGCACCAAAGTCCATAATTTTCTTAACTGTACCCTGATAGATTTTGCCAACTTCTACCTCTTCAGTTAATCGTTCAATCATTTTCTTAGCCTGCTGTCCACCTTCCTGATCAGCAGTCATGATCTTAACCAGACCGTCATCTTCAATATCAATGTCGGCTCCAGTTTCATCAATAATTTTGTTAATCATTTTACCACCAGGACCAATAACAAATCTGATCTTTTCTGGGTCAATATTCATGGTGATAATTGCAGGTGCATTTGGAGATAATTCTGGACGAGCTTCAGGAATAACATCCAGCATTTTACCCATAATATGCATTCTACCTTTTTTAGCTTTTTCTAAAGCTTCTTTTAAGACTTCAGAAGATAGACCTTTTAATTTCATATCCATCTGTAAAGCTGTAATACCATCTTTAGTTCCAGCAACTTTAAAGTCCATATCTCCGTGGAAATCTTCAAAGCCCTGAATATCTGATAATACTACAATCTCATCATCTTTTTTCATTAATCCCATAGCAATACCAGCAACTGGTGCTTTAATTGGGACTCCAGCAGCCATTAAAGCTAAACTACTACCACAGATACTTGCCTGAGATGAAGATCCATTTGATTCTAAGACTTCAGATACAATTCTAATTGTATAAGGGAAATCTTCTTCAGCTGGAATAACTGGCAGTAGTGCTTTTTCACCTAAAGTACCATGTCCTATTTCTCTTCTTCCCGGTGAGCGCATTGGAGAAGTTTCACCAACACAGAAAGATGGGAAATTATAATGGTGCATATAACGTTTGGTCTCATTTTCACCGAGTCCAAATATAGTCTGCTCATCTCTAGATGATCCTAAAGTTAAAACACTTAAGGCCTGAGTTTCACCTCTGGTAAAGACTCCAGAACCATGAGCTCTTGGTACAAAGTCAACTTCTGCCCAGATAGGTCTTATTTCATCATATTCTCTGCCATCAGGACGGACTCCGTCATCAATGATTAAGCTTTTTACAGACTTCTTAATCATCTTTTCAAAAGCTAATTCAAGCTGCTCATTGATTTTTTCGTCTTCATCAGGATTTATTGCTGTTTTAAGTTCGTCTTTTAGCTCATCCAATCTCTTATTTCTTGACTTCTTATCCTGGATCTGAATTGCTTCTTTCATTTTATCTCCCAGAATCTGGTCAACCTGAGTCTGAATTTCATCATCTACAGTTGGAGATTCGAAAGCTTTCTTTTCCTTGCCAGCTTCTTCTCTCATTTCTTCCTGTAGAGAAATAATTTTTTTAATTTCTTCATGGGCAGCATCCATTGCTTCTAAGATCTTTTCTTCACTTACCTCATTGGCACTGGCTTCAACCATCATAATAGCGTCTTTACTGCCTGCTACTACTAAATCAAGATCACTATTTTCTCTTTCTTCTTCATTGGGATTAATAATGATTTCTCCATCTACTAATCCTACTTTAACCCCACCAATTGGCCCGGCAAAGGGGATGTCTGATAACATTAAAGCTGCAGAAGCTCCATTTAAAGCAAGAACTTCTGGATCATGATCATCATCTACAGATAAAATAGTAGCAACAATCTGTACATCTCTTCTATATCCATCTGGAAATAACGGTCTAATAGAGCGGTCAATTACTCTAGCAGCTAAGGTCGCCTCATCTCTCGGTCTACCCTCTCTTCTCATAACACTACCCGGAATTTGTCCAATTGCATAAACTCTTTCCTCATAGTTAACCATTAATGGAAAATAGTTCATTCCTGGTCTCGGATCATCCATAGTTGCTGTAACTAAAACTTGAGTATCTCCACAGCGGACTACTACTGATCCATTGGCCTGCTTGGCCACCTTACCGGTTGAAAAATTAAATTCATCACCGGCATAATCAATTGTCCATTCTTTCATATTTTTTTCCTCCTCATTCAAATAAAGAGCGGGGATTGCCCCGCTCTTTTAGTGTGCATTATTAACCGCGAATACCTAATTTAGAAATAAGTTCACGATAACGCAGAACATCATTATTTTTTAAGTATCTGAGTAACTTTCTTCTTGTACCAACCATTTTTAATAATCCTCGTCTTGAGTGATGATCATTTTTATGGTCTTTTAAGTGCTCAGTTAATTCAGCAATTCTCGCAGTTAAAAGAGCAACCTGTACCTCTGTTGAACCAGTATCGCCTTCTTCTAACTGATATTCATTAATTATTTCTTGCTTTTTTTCTTTACTTATCATGTGAAATTCACCTCCTGTGAAATCAATCCGCCACAAGCCAAGAAAACGTCGGAGAGTCGAAATCCTAGCCAGTGGTAATTTAAAACTGTCTTAATAATTTTAACATAAAAGCTTGCGTGTGTAAAGAATATCTTGCTGCATCTGTTCAATTAAATTTTCCTTATTTGCAAAATCTTTTTCTCCTCTTAAAAATTCTATAAAATCAACACATATTCTCTCACCATATAGATCACCTTCAAAATCTAAAATATAAATTTCAAAAGAAATCTTTTGATTATTAAAGGTAGGATTATAACCCAAATTAGCTGCCCCCATGTATTCCTCTCCCAGATGCTGGACTCTAACTGCATAAACACCTTCGGGGGGAAGGGCATAATTTGTTTCTAATTTTAAATTAGCTGTTGGAAAGCCTAATTTTCTACCTCTTTTTTTGCCATGAACTACCTCACCACAGATTTGATAAGGTCTTCCCAGCAATTTTTGAGCTTTTATTATTTTACCTTTTTTCAGTAGGTTTCTAATTCTTGTACTAGAAATCCTATCATCACTGGCATGCAGCTGAGAGATTATCTTTGCTTGATAACCGTGCAGTTCTCCCATTTCTTTTAAAATCTCAACATTACCCTCATTTTTATGGGCAAAACGAAAATCATCACCAACTACTATAGTATTTACTTTAATTTTAGTAAGTAAAATATCATTTATGAATTCTTCTGCCCTTAGTTGAGCAAAGTCCTGATTGAATTCCTGCTCAAAATAATAATCTACTCCCAGTTCTTCCAGAATAGAAATCTTCTGTCTGCGAGAAACTATAGAAGGAGGCGGTATTCTACCTTTTATTAATTCTAAAGGATGAGGATGGAAAGATAAAACTGCAGCAGGATAATCGCTTTTTCTGGCCTCTTTAATCGCCTCATTAATAATCAACTGATGTCCCTTATGTAAACCATCAAAAGCTCCAATTGCAAGACAGGTATTGCTATCTTTAAATTTATTATATTCTTGACTTTTTATAACCTGCATATAAATTTCCTCCAAAACTAAATAAAAACTTTAATTGGTTGAAATATTTCATAATCATCTTCTATTTGAAACTGACTTATCGCTATAAATTCACCAGCCTCTGAAAAAAGAAGAAAGTATTCTCCAACTTCAAGATCAAACTCAGATTCCACAAAGTTTTCTTTAATTAGATAATTTCCATTTTCTGCTCGATGATATTCTTCATCTTGGATAGTATAACGGGCTAAATCAAAAAGTTGATATGAATTAAGCAGTATAGATTTACCATTTGCTTTAATTTCTTCATAACTGACTGCATCTTCTAGTTTAAAAGGTCCAGATTTAGTTCTCAGCAAAAAAGTCATAACAGCATTTGTATTTAATTTTTCAGCTATATCTCTTACCAGAGACCTGATATATGTACCTCGAGAAACTTCAGCTTTAAAGCGAATCAACGGTAAATTAATTTCCAGCAGCTTAATTTTAAAAACTTCAATAGCTCTACTTTCCCTTTCAACTACTATTCCTTTTCGTGCTAATTGATATAAACGCTTACCCTGATAATGAAGAGCAGAATACATTGGTGGAATCTGCTGCTGTTTACCCAGAAAAGATAAGACTGCAGTTTCAATTTTTTTAGAAGAAAGTTGATTCCAGTTTAGATCTTCTCTGATAACTTCACCTTCTAAGTCAAGTGTGTCAGTGCTAGTACCAAGTTTCATCTCACAGATATATTCTTTGCGGCTGTCATCTAAAAAAGGAATAGTTTTTGTGGCTTTACCAAAACAGACTCCCAGAACACCAGCAGCTGCTGGATCCAGTGTGCCTGTATGGCCGACTTTTTTTTCATCTAAAAGCCAGCGCAGTTTTTTAACTAAAGCAAAAGAAGAAATCCCGGGAGGCTTTAAAATATTTGCTGTCCCATCAAACATATTTTTTCGCTTCTTTAATTACAGCATTTATTGTTTCCGACAGAGTTTTTTCTACAGTTGCACCAGCTGCTCTTGGATGTCCACCACCATTGAATTCTGCAGCTAATTTATTTATCTCTGCATAAAAATTAGAACGCAGACTAACTTTGATTTCTTTTTCTTCTTCCTCAGTAAAAAGAATTCCGATTTCTACACCCTCTATATCTCTAGCCAGGCTGACCAGCCCCTCAGTATAGTCGGTTTCTGCCTCATGCATCATCTGACGGCTGACATAGAGCCAGGCCATTTTGCCATCTTCACTTCTTTCAAGAGTGGCCAGAGCAAGACCTTTTAAGATCAGTGCTTTATAACTTAGGCTGCCAAATACCTTTTTATTAATTTTATAAATATTGACTCCAGAATCTATTAATTCAGCCAGAATTCTCAGCACTCTGGAGGTAGTATTTTCGTAACGCAGAGCCCCTGTATCAGTAATAATAGCAGTCGCCAGCGGTTCCGCAATCTCAAAAGGAATTTTATCTGCAAGCATTTCAGCAGCAAAATTATATATAATTTCACCAACTGCTGCCCGATCATCCTGAATCAGATTAATCTCACCAAAACAGGTATTATCCTCATGATGATCAATATTTATAATAAAACTGGCTGAATTTATTAAATCTTCTTTTAAATCAACTCTTTCTAAACTGCCGGAATCTAATGTGATTAGGATATATTCTTCTTCACTTAAATCTGCCTGCAATTTTTCCGAATCAGTATAAAACTCCTCTTCTTTAACTTCCAGAAAAGAAAAAGTAGCCAGAGTATCACGATTCAGATAAGCTCTGGCCTTTTTATTTCTCTTCTTTAGTAACCGAGTCAAAGCAGTTACTGATCCAATACTGTCACCATCTGCACCTACATGGCCGACAATTAAAAAGTTATCATTTTCATTTATAGTTTCAATGATTTTTTTAATATTTTTCTGCATCAGCTTAAGACTCCTTTATCTCTCCCGATTCTTTTAGATCTTTAATAATTTCAGAAATATGAACTCCATTTTCTATAGAGTCATCATAACGGAAAATGATCTCGGGTGTATGGTGAATTTTAACTCTATCACCTACAAGTTTACGCACAAAACCCTGTGCCCGCTGTAAACCTTCTAATGTTTCTTCTTTTTCTTTATCACTGCCATAGACACTGATAAATACTTTGGCGTGTCTCAAATCACCACTGACTTCAACATCAGTTACAGAAACAAAGCCAATTCTAGGATCTTTCATTTCTCTTAATACAATCTGACTTATTTCTTCTTTTAATAATTCTCCAACTCGTATTGCACGTTTATTTGCCATTTTACCTCACCTCTATAAGGATCTTTTTATCTCCTTATAAGTATAGAATTCAATGATATCTCCAACTTTGATATCATTATAATTTTCAATTCCAATTCCACATTCATAACCAGATTTTACTTCTCTTACATCATTTTCGAATCTTTTGAGAGAAGAAATTGTTCCCTCATGAATTACAACTCCATCTCTAATTAAACGAGCATCATAATTACGATTTACATGACCATCAGTTATATATGCACCAGCAATGATACCTATATCAGGCACCTTAAAGGTGTCTCTAACTTCTGCTCTACCAGTAACCTGTTCTCTTAACTCTGGATCAAGCAGTCCAGCCATCGCATTTTTAATATCTTCTATAGCTTTATAAATTACTCTATAAGTTCTAATATCAACCTTTTCTTTTTCAGCAACTTTGATCGTTTTATTATCAGGTCTAACATTAAATCCAATAATAATAGCATTGGAAGCACTTGCCAGGTTAACATCAGTTTCATTAACTCCACCGACACCGGTGTGAATAACATTTACTGTTACCTCATCTGTACCCAGTCTGATCAGTGAAGCTTTTAAAGCTTCAATTGAACCCTGAACATCAGCTTTTATAATAATATTTAATTCTTTAACTTCACCTTCTTGAATCTGCTTATAAAGGTCATCTAAAGAAACCTTTGCATCTGACTTAAGTTCAGATTGTCTTTTCTCATCCTGACGATCAGAGGCTACATCTCTAGCCTGTCTTTCATCTTCTAAGACCTGTACAAAATCTCCTGCGGCAGGAACTTCATTAAAGCCAAGAACCTCTACTGCTGCTGAAGGTCCTGCTTCATCTAAAGAATCACCATATTCATTGAACATTGCTCTAACGCGTCCTGATGTTAAACCAGCTAACAAAGGATCTCCTACTTTTAAAGTACCATTTTTGACCAGTACAGTTGCTACTGGACCACGACCCTTATCGAGTTCTGCTTCAATAACAACACCATCAGCTATTCGATTGGGATTCGCCCTGAGTTCTTCCATCTCAGATACTAAAATGATCATTTCTAAAAGTTCATCAATATTCTGCTGCTGTAGAGCAGAGACATTAACACAGATTGTGTTTCCACCCCAATCTTCAGGGACTAAACCATATTCAGTTAATTCCTGTTTAACTCTATCAGGTTGAGCATTTGCTTTATCAATTTTATTGATCGCTACAATAATTGGAATCCCAGCTGCCTTGGCATGGTTTATTGCCTCTTCAGTCTGCGGCATAATTCCATCATCAGCTGCTACAACTAAAATTGCAATATCAGTTAATTGAGCACCACGGGCTCTCATAGCTGTAAAAGCTTCATGACCCGGAGTATCAATAAATGTAATCTTTTTATTACCCACCTCAGCCTGATAGGCACCAATATGCTGAGTGATTCCACCCGCTTCACTGCCGGCTACTCTGCTTTTTCTAATTGAATCAAGAAGAGTTGTTTTACCATGGTCAACATGACCCATTACTGTAACAATTGGTGGACGAACAACTAAATCTTCTTCTTTATCTTCAATTTCAGGTCCTACTCTTAAGGAAGCTTCTTCTTCCTCCTCTAATTTAAATTTAATCTTTATTCCCAGCTCTTCAGCCAGTAATTCCAGAGTATCTTCATCCAGACTCTGGTTAACATTGGCCATAACACCCATATTCATTAATTCTACAATTAAATTATTAGGTGCTTCATCAATTTCTTCAGCAAATTCCTTGACGGTAATTGGAGTTTCAATTTCTACTGTATCTTCTTCAACTTCGGCTTCAAAATCACTCTCAGCAGCTGCTTCGTTTGCTTTATTTTCTTCCTGTTCTTTAATTTCAGCTTCTGCTTTAATAGCTTCTTTTTTTGCCTCTTCATTTTCTGCTGCAGTATTATCTCCTGCATACATTCCTTTTACAAGATCTGCTGTTTCGTCAGTTATTGTACTCATATGACTTGATACCTCAATATCCAAGTCATTTAATAGCTCAATTACTTCTTTACTATCCATATCTAGCTCATGGGCCAGATTATATACTCTAATTTTTGCCATACTTGCACCTCCAAAATATTCTACTGTTAGTTAATCATGTTTAATCTCCTCCGAAATTTGTTCATAAATTTCATCAGAGATTTCAATCTTTAATGCTTTTTTAAGTGAATTCTTTTCCACTGCTTTATCCAGGCAATCCATATTAGGACAGAGATAAACACCTCTCCCAGGAGTTCTTCCTCCCGGATCGATCAAAATATCACCTTTATTATTTACCACTCTTAAAAGTTCAATCTTATCCCTTCTGGCACCACAACCTACACATTTACGAATAGGACTTCTGCTCTGCAATCTCAATCCTCCTTAGAATTTTAGTTTCAATATAATAATTAATCAAGTTTTTCAACTTCTTCAGCTTTATCTTTTAATTCTTCTTCTAACTCTTCCACTTCATCAGACATTTCATCAATTAGATTTTCATTGGCGTTTTCAGCCGCTTCTTCTTCCTCAGTTTCAAAATCATCTAAACTTTCTGCAAGTTCAGAAGCATTATCTTTGATTTCTTCAATATTTTCAGGTTCAGCTCCAATTTCAGATTCTTTTTTGATATCAACTTTCCAGCCCGTTAATTTAGCCGCCAGTCTGGCGTTCTGTCCTTCTTTACCAATGGCCAGAGATAGCTGAAAGTCTGGAACTACGACTCGGGCAATTTTATCAGATTTATTAATATCTACACTGATTACATCTGCTGGATTTAAAGCATTGGCTACAAATTCTTCCGGATCTTCATCCCATTTAACAATATCAATTTTTTCATTATTTAACTGATCAACAACTGCCTGAACCCTCATCCCTTTGGGACCTACACAGGCTCCTACAGGATCAACCTGGCTGTCAGAACTGCTTACAGCCATTTTAGAGCGCTGACCTGCTTCTCGAGCAACTGCCTTAATTTCAACAAGCCCCTGAAAAATTTCCGGAACTTCTATTTCAAAAAGCCTTTTTAAAAGACCAGGATGAGTTCTAGAAACTAAAATTCGAGGACCTTTATTTGTTGTACTAACCTCAACTACATAAAGTTTAATTCTTTCCCCAATTTCATATTTTTCTCCAGCAATCTGTTCAGAAGGTGGTAATAAGGCTTCTGTTTTTCCCATATCGATTAATATGTTGTCATTATGGAAACGCTGAATCGTACCTGTTATTAATTCATCTTCTTTTTCTTTATAACGATCAAAAATCACATCTCTTTCTGCCTCTCTGATCCTCTGCATTACAACCTGTTTTGCTGTTTGAGCTGCAATCCGACCAAAATTAGCAGGTGTGACTTCAATCTCTACAATATCACCAACAGTATATTTGCTATCTATATTTTCAGCTTCAGTTAAAGTAATCTCACTGTTTTTATTTTCTACATCTTCTACAACTTCTTTACGAGAAAATACTTTAACTTCTCCAGCTTCTGCCGAAATTTCTATTCTAACATTATCTTTAGAACCAAAATCTTTTTTATAAGCAGAGACCAAAGCTGTTTCGATGGCCTCTAATAATACATCCTTAGATATGCCTTTTTCTTTTTCTATATCATCCAGGGCCTGAATGAATTCTACATTCATATTTTTCCCCCCTCTATTTAAATTTCAAAAGTCAAATTAGCTCTCGCTACCAGACTATAATCAATCGATATTTCTTCATTATTTTTTAAGATTAATGTAATTTTATCTTCTTCAAAATTTTCTAAAGTTCCAACAAATTCTTTTTGACCATTAATTTTTTTAAATGTTTTTACAGCAATTAATTCTCCCTTGAAACGCTCAAAATCCTCTTCAGTTTTAAGCGGTCTTTCCAGACCAGGAGAAGAAACTTCCAGAATATAGCTTCTATCTATCGGATCTTCTTCTTCAAGAATAATACTCAAAGATCTACTAACTTTTTCGCATTCTTCTATAGTTAAATCTCCATCTTTATTTTCTAAGAAAATACGTAAAATCCAATCACTACCTTCTTTTAAAAATTCAACATCTATTAACTTTAAATCCTCACTATGGGCAATAGGAAGTACAAAATCTGTTACTGTATCAGCAACTTTCCCCAAATAAAACACCCCTCTTTCTTAAATATTTAATTTTATTATTTAAAATTTTTACTTAAACTATAATAAAAGAGTGGGAAGACATCCCCACTCCTAAAGTCAACATAAGTATTTATCAGAACTCTTTCCTTTATAATTCTATCACAGCTTTTTTATACTTGCAAGTTTTTTAAGATTTTAAGGATACCGGGTACTTGGAAAAGATTGGATTTAAAGAATCAAGCTAAATCACCTGTCTAAATCATCTGTCTAAATTCCCAATCTTTTCCAAGCACCCGGTACCAAAGTTTTACTTTAAAAAAGAGAAAGCTGATTCCGTTCCGGCATTCCATCTAAAGAACCATGTTCTCTTAAGATCTCAATCACTGTAGAAGTAAGTGAGGTTCGGTTTGACAATTCTTCTATAGAGGTGAAATCAGATTTTTGCCGTTCCAGAACAACACTTTCGGCAGCACTTCCACCCAGCCCCTGTAAACTTATCAGTGGAGCCAGTAGTTTATTCTCATCTTTTTTAAGAAAGCGATCTGTTTCAGATTCATAAATATCAACCGGCAAAAACTCAATTCCTCTCATCATTGCTTCCAGCACAATCCTTAAAACTGTCAGAGTTCCACTTTCTTTGGCAGTCATATCATTTCCTAAAGCTTCAAGTTCTTCAATTTTATTAACCACTGTCTCTCTACCATTACAGGCCAGCTGGGCATCAAAATCACCAGCTTTGATGGAAAAATAAGCGGTATAAAAAGCAGCAGGGTGATGGACTTTAAAGTAAGCAATTCTATAAGCCATTGTCACATAGGCTGCAGCATGTGCCTTAGGAAACATATATTTAATCTTCTTACAGGAATCAATATACCAATCAGGAACATTATTTTCCTGCATTGCCAGTTCTTCTTCTTCGGTTAAACCCTTACCTTTACGAACATGCTCCATAATCCAGAAAGCAGTTGAAGGCTCTACACCACGCTGTAAGAGATAGTTCATAATATCATCACGGACAGAGATAACCTCAGCCAGTTCTGCTTTGCCATCTTTAATTAAATTTTGAGCGTTATTTAACCAAACATCAGTTCCGTGAGAAAGACCACTGATTCGAACCAGTTCTGCAAAAGTAGTCGGTCTGGTATCCCTGAGCATCTGCTGCACAAAAGAAGTACCAAACTCTGGAATACCAAGGGTTCCAATATCAGTTCCCAGTAAATCTGGGTCAATATCTAAGATTTCAGTATCAGAAAAAATACTCATTGTCTCCGGATCATCTAAGGGAATATCTTTGGGTTCAATTCCTGTCATATCCTGCAATAATCTAAGAGAAGTTGGGTCATCATGTCCGAGTAAATCAAGTTTTAAGATTCGACCACTAATTGAATGATAATCAAAGTGGGTTGTTCTAATGTCTGTATCCTGATCATTGGCCGGGTGCTGAATTGGACTAAAATCAAAAATACTGTTGGCCTTGGGTACTATCATCAAACCACCAGGGTGCTGTCCTGTTGTTCTACGGACTCCTGTACAGCCAGCTACCAGCCTATCAATTTCTGCCCTTTTGACATCCATTCCCTTATCATCTAGATAATTTTTGACAAAACCAAAGGCAGTACGATCAGCAATTGTAGAAATGGTTCCAGCTTTATATACATAATCTCTACCAAAATACTCTTCTGTATATTTATGAATCTTCCCCTGATATTCACCGGAAAAGTTTAGATCAATATCAGGTACCTTATCTCCTTTAAAACCCATAAAAACTTCAAATGGTATATCAAAACCGTCTTTAATATATTCTGTACCACAGTCAGGACAAACTTTATCTGCTAAATCTACCCCGGTACCAATTGAACCATTAGTTATAAACTCATGTTTAGAACAATGGGGACAGCGGTAATGAGGAGGCAGCGGATTAACCTCTGTAATTTCAGTCATTGTTGCTACAAATGAAGATCCTACAGAACCCCTTGATCCAACCAGATATCCATCTTCAAGCGATTTTTTAACAAGTTTATGAGCAATTAAATAAATTACTGCAAAACCATTTTCAATTATAGAAGAAAGTTCTTTTTCTAACCTGTCAATTACCAGCTGTGGCAGCTCATCTCCATAAAATTCATGTGCTCTATCATATGCCATTTCGCGAATTTCTGCTTCTGAACCTTCTATCTCAGGTGTATAGAGTCCATCCGGCATCGGCTTCATTTTATCAATCTGATCTACTATCTGCTTGGGATTATCGACTACAATTTCTTTAGCAGTTTCTTTACCAAAATAGGCAAACTCCTCCAGCATTTCCTCCGTAGTTCTATAATAGATGGGAGGCTGCTGGTCAGCATCATTAAAGCCCTGTCCAGTCTGTAAGATTTCTCTAAAAATACTATCCTTAGGATCTAAAAAATGAGCATCTGTGGTTGCTACAACAGGTTTTTCTAATTCCTGTCCCAGCTTATATATTTTTTTATTAATTTTTTTCAAATCTTCTTTAGAATTAACCTTATCTGGAATTAAAAATTGATTATTACCCAGAGGCTGTAGTTCCAGATAATCATAGAGCTTTGCTATCTGTTTAATTTCATTTCTAGGCCTATTATTAACAAAGGCCTTATATATCTGACCTGCTTCACAGGCTGAACCAATAATTAATCCTTCGCGGTGCTGTAAAAGTACACTTTTTAAAATCCTTGGTTTTTTGTAAAAATTATTTAAATGTGAAGTCGAAATTAATTTATAAAGATTTCTTAAGCCCTTCTTATTTTTAGCCAGGATTACAGCATGAAAGGGTCTTAAGTCTTTCCAGTCTATTTTAGAGGTGTAATTATTAATCTGATTTAAATTCTGGCAGCCATCAGCTTTGATAATCTCAAGTAGATTAGCAAGAACTTCGGCTGTAGCAGCCGCATCATCTAGGGCTCTATGATGATTTTCTAAATCAACTCCAAAATATTTGGCCAGAGTATTTAGCTTATGATTTTTACTGTCTTTAACTACTGCTCTAGAAAGTCCCAGAGTATCAAGTACAGTATAATCATCTTTTTCCATCTCTAAATTTTCAAGCGCTGTTCTGATAAAACCATAATCAAAATCAGCATTATGAGCAACCAGAACTCCAGCACCAGCAAAATCAACAAATTGATCAATTACTTTTTTTAAACCAGGAGCATCTTTAACCATCCGATTATTGATCCCTGTTATTTCTGTGATTTTAGCAGGGATTCTGACACCTGGATTGATAAATGATTTGAATTCATCAATTTTTTCTCCAGCTTTAAATTTAACAGCCCCAATTTCTATTATTTCATGCTGTGATGGATTTAAACCAGTTGTCTCCAGGTCAAAAACAATAAATTCTGTTTGATCTAAATCTGAAGAAAAGTGATTATTAATAATTGGCTCTCCATCATCAACTAAATAAGCTTCAACACCATAGATTATCTGAACACCATGTTTTTCTCCAGCAGCATAGGCATCAGGGAAGGCCTGTACAACTCCATGATCAGTAATTGCAATTGCCTGATGACCCCAGTCACCAGCTCTTTTAACTACATCCTTAACATTAATAACCGAATCCATAGCACTCATTTGAGTATGCAGGTGCAGCTCAACTCTTTTTTCTACTGCTTGATCCTGACGCTTTTCCTGGGCTAAAGGTATTAAATCATTAAACATAATACCCCATTCCTTGCTGTAGGGATCAAAGGCCACCTTACCTCTAATTTTTAGATGTTGACCTTTGCTCAGGCTGTCTAAAAATTCATCCTTTTCATCAGAAAAGCATTTAGCTGAGATAGAGCTTTCATAATCTGTAATTTTTAGGATATATAGATAACTGCCATTACGTGTTTGCCTGACATCTATATCAAATAAATCAGCTTCTACAATAACTGATGGAATTTCCGTATCCAGCTCTATAATATCATGAGTTTTCTGACCTCTAATTACCCGTCCATAACGATCCTTACTCTTTTTTCTCGTTCTTTTAGAAGAACTTCCACCCCCATTAGAATAATTTTGGGAGGGAGGAGCTTTCCTTTCAGAACGCTGTTTAAATTTACTGGGATCAGCTTTGTCTTCGATTTCAGGCAGAAAATCTCCATTGTGAACACTGATTTTTTTTATCTGCTTAAGATATTTTCCAATATTATTTTCTAAAAAGCTAATCACCTTTGGCTGTGCCAGTTTTTTCTGAGCCATTTTTGTTTCTACCTTAATTTTTAGTTCCTGGTCTTCTAAAAAGAGCTGGGCCCTTTTTAACCAGTTATTGCTAAAAGAAAAGTAGACTTCAAAATCTTTAATTATCTGGGGCCAAATTAAAAATAATTCCTCTTTCAGGCTTAGATCAGAAATTATTTTTAGCTTAAAAGAATTTTTGCTAAAATAAATTTTCTTTTCCAGTTCAGCTTTGATGGCTGCTGAATCAGAATTATCAGTAATACAATAGGTGATTTTTGCTTCCTGATCGCAAATTAAATATTTATATAGATCTGTATTTTCTCTTAAGATTACTGCTTTTGTCATTTAATACTCCTTCCAGATTAAAAATCAAAACTTAAGAGATTTCTGTAAATAACTCTTCTACTTTATTACTCAAATTATCCAATTCTACTTCCATTTTTTCATTTTTTTCTCTAATCATTGCTTCAACAACTCCGTTTTCTAAGGAGCGAGAACCAATAGTTAAACGAAGGGGAATTCCTATTAATTCAGAATCATTAAACTTGACTCCTGCTCTTTCTTTGCGATCATCAATTAATACTTCCCAACCTTCAGCTTTTAAATTTTGATAAATTTCTTCTGATTTTTCCTGAACAACTTCATCATTACCTAAAGGAAGAATGATAATTTGATAAGGGGCAATTGTTTTGGGCCACTTGATTCCATACTGATCATTATTCTGCTCAATTGCTGCAGCAACCAGACGGGTGATTCCAATACCATAACTTCCCATTACTATTGGTTGGGCTTTCCCATTTTCATCAAGATAATTTGCTCCCATATTTTCGCTGTATTTAGTTCCTAATTTGAAAATATGACCAACCTCAATTCCAGCTTTAATATCTAATTTACCCTGGTCACATTTAGGACATCTCTCTCCACCTCTAACTGAGCGGAGATCAGTGAATGCTTCTACCTCAAAATCTCTACCTGTTTTTACATTTTTAAGGTGATAATCTTTTTTGTTAGCACCAACTATAGCTCCGGACATGTTTTTTAGCCTCTGGTCGGCAACTACTCTAACTCCCTCCAAGGCAACCGGACCTATAAAACCAGGAACACTATTAAATAACTCTGCAAATTCTTCATCTTCCGCTGCCCGCAGCTCATTTGCCTGCAGATAATTAGTTAATTTAATTTCATTTAATTCATCTTCACCCGAAACTAAGGCCAGTACTGACTCTCCATCAGCAACCATTGCCACTGCTTTCATCATTTTAGCAGCTGGAACTTCCAGATATTCTTCTAACTCACTGATAGTTTTAATCTCCGGGGTATGTATTTTTTCAGCTTCTGCTTCAACTTCAAAATCAATTTCGGTCTTTTCAGAAGTAGCCCTCTCTACATTTGCCGCATAATCACAACTGCTGCAGAAAGCAACCTCATCTTCTCCTGAATCGGCAAGCACCATAAATTCGTGTGAATCTTTACCACCCATGGCACCGGTATCTGCATCTACAGCTACAGCTTCTAAACCACATTCGGCAAAAATTCTTTCATAAGCATCATACATCACCTGGTAACTTTTATCGAGGCCGTCATAGTCTGTATCAAGGCTGTAGGCATCCTTCATAATAAATTCACGACCACGCATTACTCCAAAACGGGGTCTGATTTCATCTCTAACCTTAGTTTGAATCTGATATAAATTTAAAGGCAGGTCCTTATAAGAACGGATTTCATCTCTAACCAGATCTGTTACAACTTCTTCGTGAGTTGGACCCAGACAGTATTCGCGATTTTTACGGTCAAGAAATTTAATCATTAAAGGACCAAATTTGTCCCAGCGCTTGGAATCCTTCCAAATATCCGAAGTCTGCATTATAGGCAGCAGAACCTCCTGTGCCTCACTATTATCCATATGTTTTCTGGTTATTTTTTCAATCTTTTTTATTACTTTATAACCTAAAGGTAGATAAGAATAAATTCCTGAAGAATGTTTTCTCATCATCCCTGCCCTCAACATTAGTTTGTGACTAACTACATCAGCCTCAGCTGGATCTTCTTTTAAAGTTGGTAAATATAATTTTGACATGCGCATCCTAAATCACTCCTATTTCAAATTCAATTAATATTATCTTGTAATTTCTATATTAAATTAATTCTATTTTATAATTATTTCTACTTTATAATTTTTTAATTTCCTTCATTAATTCTGCTAAAAGTTGATCTTCTTTTACTTTTTTTATAATTTTTCCGTCTTTAAAAATCAGACCTTCTTCTATTCCCCCAGCAATACCTATATCAGCTTCTTTAGCTTCCCCGGGACCATTAACAGCACACCCCATAACTGCCACTGTAATATCTTTATCAATTTTCATTAACTCTTTTTCTACTTTTTCTGCCAGAGAAATTAAATCAATATTGGTGCGGCCACAGGTGGGGCAGGAAATAATTTCTACTCCCTTTTTTCTAAGTTCTAAAGACTTTAAAATCTGCCAGCCGACTCTAACTTCTTCGACTGGATCACCAGTTAAAGAAACTCTTAAAGTATCGCCCAGTCCCTGAGTTAGAAGGGCAGCGATTCCAGCTGCAGATTTAATTGTGCCCCGCCAGGGGGTTCCAGATTCTGTTATCCCAATATGGAAGGGATAGTCAACTTTTTCGTCCATTAATTTATAAGCTGCAATAGTTGTCGGAATATGGCTTGACTTAAGAGAGATTACAATCTGTTCGAAATTATTTTCTTCCAGTATTCTAACATTTCTCAGAGCACTCTCTACCATCGCCTCTGCTGTTGGACCACCATATTTTTTTAGAAGTTCTTTTTCAATTGAACCAGAATTGCTGCCAACTCTGATTGGAATATTATTTTTCCTACAGGCTAAGGCAACTTCTTTTATCTTTTGCTCACTACCTATATTCCCGGGATTGATTCTCAACGCATCAACACCATTATCAACTGCCATTAAAGCCAACTGATGGTCAAAATGAATATCTGCTACCAGAGGAATATTTATTTTTGCTTTAATTTCTGATAATGCTCGGGCTGCATTTTTATCAGGCACTGCAACCCTGATAATCTCACAGCCAACAGCTTCTAAATCCTTAATTTGTTTGACTGTGGCTTCAATATTTTCAGTTTTAGTATTACACATCGACTGTACCGAAACCGGGGTCTCTCCCCCAACTGGCTGTTCAGCAAAGTTAACAATTTTAGTCTTTCTTCTATTATACATAACTCACCTCTGTAAATTATCACCATTCAACATATTTAAATTTAAATTATATTACTTTCCAGTTGCTTTATAATTAAAAGAAGGTCCGCATCAGATCATTATAAATAATGAAAAGCATCAATAGCATTAAAATAGCAAAACCAATCATATGCACAAAACTTTCTTTGCGTGGATCTACAGCCTTACCTCTAATCATTTCTATAACAATAAATAGAATTCTTCCTCCATCTAAGGCAGGAAAAGGAAGCAGATTAATAATCCCTAAATTAACACTAATAATCGCAGTCCAGTTTAAAACATTTAAAATCCCAACTCTTGCCGCCTGACCTATAATTGAGGCGATCATAATTGGACCACCAATATCTTCAGTAGAACTTTCTCTAAACATCTGCACAAAGCCTAAAATAGTCATCTTAAAAACCTGATAAGTCTGGCTGAGCCCCAGAGAAATTGATTTACCGATAGAAACACTTTCTCTCACTAATTGTGGATAAACGCCAATTACTCCTCGCTCACCATCTTCACTTAAGACCGGAGTTATATTAATTGTATTAGTATTTTCATCCCGCTGATAGCGGATTGTAATTTGCTGGTCAGTATTATTTCTAATTAGTTGAGACATTTCTTCCCAGCTTTCAATCTCCTGACCATTTATTGCAAGTATTTGATCATTAGCTCTCAAACCAGCTTCAGCAGCCGGCTGCTGAGGTATAACTTCACCCAAAATAGCTTTTTCAGTGGTTGAAGTCGGTACACCAAAAATAGCAAAAGCAAAAATGAAAATTAAAGCAGCCAGCAAAAAATTCATGATTGGTCCCATTAAAATTACTGCCAGGCGCTTAAAAGCAGACTTCTGGGTAAAAAGACGTCCATTATCCTTTGCTTGATCATAAACTTCTATTTCTTCTTTTGGCATTGAATCATCAGCAGGAAATTCTCCTACCATATTGCAGAATCCACCCAGCGGAATTGACCTAATGGAATAAACTGTTTCTCCAACTTTTTTAGAAATTAATTTTGGTCCAAAACCAAGGGCAAATTCAGATACCATTATATCAGATTTTTTGGCTGTGATATAGTGGCCAAACTCATGTATAAAAACTAAAACTCCTAAAACAATAATAAATGAAACAATAGTTAAAACCATTTTTTAATAACCTCCATAGCTAAGCGACGTGCTTCCTGATCTGAGCTTAAAATAGCCTCTAAATCTGGCTTAGTTATATTTTGATGCTGATCCAGAACTGAAGCAACAACCCGGCTCATAGCCAAAAATGGTATTTCTCCTCTTAAAAAACTATAGACTGCTATTTCATTAGCAGCATTTAAAACTGCAGGAAAAGTTCCACCGGCTTTACCGGCAGTATAGGCATATTTTAAATTGGGAAATTTCTCAGTGTCTGCCTGAAAAAACTCTAAAGCTGTGATTTGATCTAATTTCAAATTATTTCCTGCAGATTTTATTCGATCAGGATAAGTCAGACAGTACTGAATTGGTATTTTCATGTCTGCAGGTCCCATTTCAGCCAGTATAGTACCATCAATTAATCTAATCATCGAATGAACAATGCTCTGAGGGTGCACTAAAACTTTAATATCATCATAAGCACAGTTAAATAACCAGTGAGCCTCTATAACTTCTAAACCTTTATTCATTAAAGAAGCAGAATCAATAGTTATTTTACTTCCCATTTCCCAGTTTGGATGATTAAGAGCATCTTCAACTGATACCTGGCTCAATTCTTCTCTGGAATAAGAAAAGAAAGGACCACCAGAAGCAGTTAAAATGATTTCATCGATGTCTTTTTCATGCCCTTTTAAAAGTTGAAAAATTGCATTATGCTCACTATCTACAGGCAGCAGTTTTATATTATTTTCTTTTACTAATTGTGTTAAAATAGAGCCACCACTGACTAAACTTTCCTTATTTGCCAGGGCAATATCATTCCCCGCTTCTGCCGCAGCTATTGACGGTTCAAGTCCGGCAAAACCAACAACTGCATTTAAGACAAGATCAACATTTTCTGCTGCTGCAGTTTTTAAATTTTCTCTACCTGCTAATACTTCTGTTTTATGATTTTTTAATCTGGATTTTAATTTAGCCGCCGACTCTGAATCTACAACTACTACAAATTCAGGTTGATATTTTTTTACCTGTTCAAAAAGCAGATCAATATTTTTGTAGGCAGTTAAAGACTTAAGCTGCCAATTTGTTAAGTTATCTATTACTTCTAAAGTCTGGGTTCCTATTGATCCTGTAGAACCTAGTATTGTAATTTTTTTCATCTTTTCACCTCTATAATTTGCCAGTTAAAATAAAATTATCGTTTTAGATCAACTAAATCCGAATCAACTATTGCCTTAATTATAACTAAAAATGTTGGCCCAACCACAAAACCAATTGCCCCTAATATCCGATAACCAGAAAAAAGAGCTATCATTATTGCCAGGGGGTGCAGCCCTAAACTTTTACCCATAATTTTCCCTTCAGAAGCGGAACGAACTCCTGCTAAAAATAAATGCAGAAGAAAGAGAGCAAAAGCCTGCGAAAAATTACCAAAAATTATGGACATCACTATCCAGGGATAAAATAATAAAGCCGGTCCAATGATTGGGATCAAATCAAGAATCGCTGCAGTTACACCAACAATTAAAGCATATTGATTACCCATCAATTTAACCCCTATACCAGCAACTAAACCACTGATAGAAATTAAAATCAGCATGGCTCTGATATAGCCAACTGCAGAACGATTAAGCTGAGTAAATACATTAGCTATTTTAGGCTGTATCTCTTCCGGAAAAATATTAACCAGAAAATCCTTGATATTGTCACGATCACGACTAATAAAAAATGTAGCAATAAAAGCTATAAAAAGAATAATAAATAAATTTGGCAATTTAGTTAGAAACTCTAAAACAGTATTAATAACAGAAATCAAAGTGTCTCTAATGCCATTATATAAAAGCTGCAAATTACTGTTAACAGCATCTTTAACAGCTTCTGAGATCTCCCAGTTTTCCATAAAATTTTCAAGCTGCTGATTCTGCTCAGAAAACCATTTAATTTGAGAATCAATTGAGCGATAATCAGGTAAATTACGAAGCAATCTATTTAACTCTAAATATCCCTGTGCACCACCGATAATAATCATTGTAACCAGAATTACAATTACCAAAATTAAAACAATAATAACGCTAAATCCCCGATGGATTGGTATCTTTTGATCTAGATAATCAACAATTGGATTAATTAAACTCGCAATAACAGTTGCAATAATAAATGGGGTGAAATAGATAAAAACATGTTCTAAAACAACCAGACTTAATAATAAAAATAAAAACGTTAAAAAATATTTAATATACCACTTGTTGGCTATCATTTAATTCACCCCAGTAATAAAATTATAAAATAATATGTAAAAGGTGCTGTGAAGATAAAACTATCAAAACGATCAAGTATTCCTCCATGTCCAGGAATAATTGTTCCGGTATCTTTAACACCAAAATCTCTTTTGATGCATGATTCAAACAGATCTCCCATAATTGCAACAGCAGGGAATAAAAAGGCAAAAACTAAATAATAAATATTAAAAACTTCCAA
>Ga0306868_1000436_pt1 | contig 27563 bp, 39 predicted proteins | sample AntRauTorckE6832_FD_190411 | JGI IMG/M metagenome (GOLD analysis project Ga0306868, IMG submission 190411) | Saline lake microbial communities from Rauer Islands, Antarctica - Metagenome Torckler E6 #832 (v2) (version 2) | ecosystem: Environmental > Aquatic > Non-marine Saline and Alkaline >... | reverse complement strand
AAGATAGGAGTAGTGGGTACGGACTACCCGAATAGGTAACTTGATCGATATTGCGGGTGAAATTCATCTTGTGTCCCATAAGATCAAGCGACTATGAAGCTCGGTATTTTAATGCCGAGTAGTTCACAAGGCTTTTAATCAGTCAGTAAGAGGTTTTATTCTTAAGGGTATAGTTTTATGCCTTGAACCAAATAAAACTAAATCTAGGTGGTGTTGAAGCCCCACAGATTGAAATTAGGGGGCAATTAAAAGTGTTATTTGCAAAGTTCAGTAAACAATCAGCATAATTACTTTAATTGATAGATTGTAAAACGCTCTCACAGACACAAGTAGAGGAGCAAAACACAAAAAGGTATAAAACTACTAGGAACTAAATGAAACCTGCTTATGGTACCCTAATGGAGCTTACAGAGGAATTTAGAGGTAATCAAAGGGGTTATTTACATAGATTAGAAAAAGGAGGGGTAAGTTTGGAATGTTGGGCAGAGGATTATTGTAAGCAACATAATACAGAATATTGTAATGAATATTGCATAGGATATAATCAACTTAAATTTTTATATCGAGTTAGCAATATCCCAAAGAAGTATCAGAAAGTCCACAATTTACAACTAACAGAGGTGGATAGTGATAAGCAAAGTTTTTTAGAATCTTTTAGAGATAATATAGTTGAAAATGTAGAAAAAGGAAAAGGGTTAATACTGCTATCACCAGTTAGGGGTAATGGCAAGACTACATGGGCATGTATAATGCTTAACGCTTATATTAAGGCAGTTGCCTTAGATAATGATATGAGTGTTAGGGTTAAATTCATATCAGTCCCAGAATTAATGCAGAGTTTGAAAGATGATTTTAATAGAGAAGAAAAAGAGATGGAGAAATTCAAAAAGCATATTAAACAAGCAGATTTAGTAGTTTGGGATGATATAGGTGCAGAAAACCCTTCAAATTGGGCTAAAGAAGTCCTCTATAATTATATTAACTATCGGATTAGTAATAATCTTTCTCAAATATATACTAGCAATAAATCAAAAGAAGATTTAGAAAGAGTGTTAGGGGAAAGAATATTTAGTAGAATGTTAGGGCAGTGTCAGGGTTTGATCCTAAAAGGTGATGACCATAGGAGAGGTGGTAGGTAGTGGTAGAACTTCAAGTCTTGAATAAAATATTAGATGAGAGAAGTTTATCAATTTTAAGACAGAACGATATAACAGATGATTATTTTATGGTATATAAAGAAGAATATAATTTTATTAAGGAACACTATAAAAAATATGGTAATATCCCAGATAAAACAACTATATTGGACAAATTCCAAGACTTTGATATGCTAGAGATAGAGGAAAGCAATAGATATTTAATTGAGCAGCTAAAAGAACAATATTTATTCAGTCAAATGTCTCCTTTTATCAGACAGTTAGCAAAGAAAACTGAGGAAGATAGTAATGAAGCGTTTGAATACTTAAAAACAAAAATGGATGAATTTAACAAGATACATAATAATTATAAAGAAGGTGTAGATTTAGTTAAATCAGCACCAGAGAGATTGGATAAATTCAGAAAAAGAGCAGAACAGGAAGATATGCAAGGCATAAGCACAGGCATAGAAGAATTAGATGATATATTAGGTGGTTGGAACAGTGAAGGTGATTTCACAAGTATCATAGCAAGAACTTCTAAGGGTAAGACCTGGTTATTAATGTTCTTCTTAGTGCAGGCATGGAAACAGGGAAAGAGCGTGCTGCTGTATGAAGGAGAGATGCCTTTAGATGTAATGAGTTATAGGTTTGATACTTTAAATAAACATTTTAGTAATACAGATTTAATGCGAGGAAATAAAATAATAGAAAAAGATTATGAGGAATATATTGATGATCTAAAAAACGGGGAAGTTCCTTTTATTATAATTAAACCTAGAGATATACAGGGCAGATTAACAGTAAGCAAAATAGAGGGATTAATAGAAAAATATAATCCTGATATTGTAGGCATTGATCAGATAAGTTTAATCCATGATGAATTAGGTGGCGCACAGAGAACAGTTAGGTATGAGAATATAACCTCTGAATTATATCAGTTAGCAGAGAAATATGCAGTGCCTATTTTAACCCCACATCAAGCAAATAGAGATGCAGACCAGGAAGAAACAGTAGAAGCGATAGATGAAATAGAAGTACCTAAGATTAGTGAGATATATGGTGCAGATGCTATTGCTCATAACTGTAGAAGGGTTATAACATTCAATAAAATTGATAAAATGATGAAGTTGTGTGTTAAGAAAAACAACTTTGGTAAAGCTGACATAGACCTGTTATTTATTTGGGATATGGATAAAGGAATAATTAATCCTTATTTACAGGTGGATAATTCAGACGGGGAAAAGAAAACACAGAGGATAGATAGAGAAGGAGTTGATTTATTTTGATAGAAGTAGCAGGAGTGCCTATATTCGCAGAAATAGAAGATATAGTTAAGGCATTACAGCAGGAAGATCATACAATAAAACCAAAAGAAACTAATCATAGTATAATGATAACCTGTCCTAGTCCTAACCATAATGATTCTACTCCTAGCTGTGGAATCTGTTATGAAACTCATACTAATTATAAGGGAGACACAGTTTTAGCAGGAACAGTTAATTGTTTTGGCTGCGATTATTCTGGAAGTATCATAGATGTGGTGAGCGATGTTCTGAATATCACATACCCACAAGCAATAAAATGGATAGTTTCTAATTTTGTAACAGGAGAATATAACCAGAGGAAAATAGAAATAGATATTAACAGAACTAGAAATGAGATAAAAGAGTTTGATTATGACCCGACTGAATTTTCAGACTATCATGATTACATGGAAGAAAGAGGAATAACGAGAGAGATGGCAGAATTGTTTCAGGTTAGTTATGATCTAAAGACAAATTCATTAGTCTTTCCAGTATTTAGTAGAGATTTTGAAGTTGTTGGTTACCAGAAAAAAGGGATAGATAGTAGATGGAATGATACACAGGGAAATACCAATACTTTATATGGTAAACATTTATTAGAAAAAAATAACGAATTATGGTTGACAGAAGGAGCGATAGATGCTATAATAGTATATAGAAGTGGAAAAGATGTTGTTGCAACATTGGGGTCATTAAGTGGAGAACAGATAGAGGAAATAAAAAGATTAAACTACAGAGTAATAGTTTGTGCTTTTGATAATGATAAGGCAGGTGACATTTATTCTAAAAAGATAGCAGCAGAGTTTAAAAATAGTTTAGTCAAAAGGGCATTTTTTACAAATGGGGATGATCCAGGAGATACACCAAATATTGATGATTTTGAGTATGAGTTAAAATATATGACATAAGGAGGAAGGGTTATGCAAGCTCCTATTAAAATAAGTACAGAAGAATTGCAGGCTTATATAGAGGGGCATAATGTGACGGCATGGTTATTTTCTAGTGGTAAAGGTCTTGATAAAATAGATGAAAAGTATTACGATCTAGCAAATAATATTGTAGATGTTGATGTGTCTGAAATTATGTATATTAGAGATAATGGGAGAGTTGTTTTAGAGGGTCAAATATCTAAAGATAGAAGAAATGATAGCACTAAAACTGAAATGATCGAGACACTTATTAACTATTTAAATAATTTATAATACAAAATTAATGATAATTAAGAATGGAGGGGAGGGTAAATTTGGGAGATACAGTGAAAGCTAAAGTTAAAGTATCTGCAATAATAGAGATTGATGATGAAATAAGAAAAGGTGCAAAAGAGCAGTATGGTATAACAGATGACCAAGAAATAGCTGATATGATGTTAAAGATACTAGTAAAAGAAGCTATCCTTGATAAGAATGTGAAAGATTGTTATTGGGATGGGGTAGTGAAAATGAATAGAAATATAAAAAGATATGATGTAGAGAAAATAACTGATATATTCACAATGTAGGGATAAAATGGGAGGGGGGTAAATTTGAGAGATACATATAATGCTTTAAAACAAACTGCTGAGTTATTAGAGACAGAAAATGTAGATAAGATGGTATTACTCTATCAAGATAACAACAAACGGGATATGATTTTAGCGAAAATGTATTGTGATAACATAGGGTATTTAGTTAATAGAAGTTCTAAATATATATCAATAGATGATGAGGATAAATCAAGTTTTGCTTTAGAATCAATTCATAAAGCCCTCCTCAACTATGATGTAGAAAGAAATGCTAAACTAATCTCACTTATTGGTCTTTATTTTGAGAGAAAGTTAAAGAATAAAATAAAAAGGCAGAGTAGGCAAAAAAGAAAAATTGATAAAGAAGCAGTTAGTTTAGATGAAGAATTTAGTTCTGATGGGGCTTCTAATTATGGTGCAGACAGAGATATGTCTTTTAAAAATATATGTACTAAGGACAACTCAATTATACAAAACACATCAGATTCATTGAAAAATTTTAGTGATAGTTTTTTGAAAATGAGGATAAATGAATCCAACTTTTTAACTGAAAAGCAAAAGATGTTGTGTAACCTATTATTAGATAAAGGAGGTGATTATCAAAATATAGCAGATAAACTTAACATATCTCAAAAAATGCTGGTTAAGAGAATAAATAGTCTAAAAAAAGTTAATTTGTTAGAAATAATTAGTTAAAAACACTTTACTTTTTTGTTTAGTTGTTGTATATTAATAGTAGCCCTCAAAAAAGGGAATCAAAAAATAGGAGGAATTAAAAAATGAAAGTAAAAGATTTTATGAATCAGTTCGAGGAGTATTCAAACACAGGTGGAGGAGTAGACTTTTTTCATTTAGCAGATGATGGTGATGAAGCATGGGTAAGATTTTTATACACAGATATTGAGGATTTCAGCGAGAATGGGTGGCAAGTTGTTCATGAGATTGAGATTGGGGGTAAAACAAGAAAAGTTGCCTGTTTAACCCCAGAAGGCAAAGAGTGCCCATTGTGTCAAGCTGGTAGCAGCAATAAACCAAGAGGGTTTATCCAATTAATTGACTATTCAGATGGTAAAGAATTAAAAGTTTGGGAAAGAGGGAGACAGTTTATTGGTAAATTTGTGAGTTACCTGGAAGAATATAATCCTCTCTTTAGTCAATATATCAAGGTTAAAAGAGCAGGGAAGAAAGGGGACACCAACACTACATATAATTTATTCCCTATGTCAGAAGCCCAGGCAAAAGAAGAAGGTAAGTTTATGGAGGATACAGAGAAGAATAGAGAGAAGATTAAAGAGAAAAGAACAGAATTAGCAGGAGCAGAGAAAGCTAATTTAATTATTAAAAGAGATAAAGCAGATTTAGAGAAAATGGTAGCAGGAACATTCAATTTTGATCAGACATCTTCAAGTTCTTCTGGAAATAGTCAGAAGTCTAAGAAATCAGATAACCCTGCTGACTTTTTCTAAAATAGTTTAAATAGGGAGAGTGTAAAAACTCTCCCGATATTTTCATTTGAGAGGAGGAAAGATATGCAAAACTCACTGTTTAGTGGGGTAAGAGAGAAGAATAAAGAGTTAGTTAATAAATTAAAAAACAGAAAAAAAGCAACAAAGCAGGTAAGTAAGAATAAACTAAAAGCACAGCTTAATAATATAGAAAAAAGAGTACATGAAAATTTCACAGAAGAAGAAAAACAAAAAATAGAAGTAATAACAGACCAAAATAAATTATATAAATTCTTTACTAAAGATGAATTATATGCAGTAGATACAGAGAGTGATGTAGTAGGATCAAACCCAGACCCTATGCTAGATACATTAGTAGGATTAAGTGGGTATTCAAAAAATAATAATGGGATATATGTTCCTATTAAACATAAAAAGACAAACCTGATTACTTTTAATTATAAATATGATTATGATAAGCAGTTAACATATAAACAAGTTTCAGAGGTGTTTAGAGAGATAGATAAAAAGTTTATTTTTCATAATAGTGTTTATGATATAAGAGTGTTTATTAATGCTTTAGGTCAGTTCGACAAAAATTCAACAGGGTGGGAAACATATATAGCAAGTACATATCTAAATGAAAATGAAAAACATAGTCTTAAATACTTATATGATAGGTATGTGTTAGGTAAATCAGAGCAGGAATCAATGAGCTTTAAAGACTTATTTAAAGATATAAATATCAGTCTTGTTCCTATTTATCTTGCTAGTTTATATGGTGCTAAAGATGCTATAATGACTTATGAGTTATATGAGTTCCAGAGAGAGTATTTACACCCAGAGGGCAAATATATAGATCAGACAGGATTAAAAGAAGCAGGCAAATTCTATTTGAATTGGGAAATTCCTACAATAAAAGCAGTAATAAATATGGAAGAAAGAGGGTTTGATTTTGATAGTGAATATGCTAATGAATTAAGCAAAAAATACACAGACAAAATAAATAAAATAGAAAAAGAGATACATGATTTCTTAGATTCTTTAGATTATAGTCATTTATCAGACAAAAAGAAAAGTAAATTAGGAGACCCTATAAATTTAAATAGCCCAGTGCAATTAGCAATAGTAATATATGATGTGTTACATTTAGAGTATGAGGAGAGAACCACTGCTGCTGATGCCCTAAAACACTTTAGAGATGAAGCAAAAGATGAAAATATTAGATTATTTTTTGATAATATGTTAAAAGAGAGGAAAATAGGAAAACTTTTATCAACTTATATAGATAAACTACCAGAGGTAGTTAAAAGTGATGGAAAAATACATACTAGGTTAAATCAAGTAGGGGCAAAGACAGGCAGATTTTCAAGCAGCGAACCTAATTGTTATGATGATAAAACAGAGATATTGACAGATAGTGGTTGGAAGTTGTTTAAGAACTTAGACAAAACAGAAAAAGTAGCACAGTGGGAAGAAAATGGAGAGATAGAATTTGTGAAGCCTTTAGATTACATATCGTATCATTTTAAAGGGGATATGTATAAGTTTGATTATCAGGGTGTTGATTTATTAGTAACCCCAGATCATAGAATGTTATCTAAAACTAGAGCAGGAAGATTAGTTACTGAAACTGCCGAAGAATTTTATGATAAATTTAAAAGACTTCCTAGAACAATAGATAGAAAAGCAATTAGAGGGGGGATAAAGAAAGAAGGCAGGACATTAACTAAAGAAGAAAAACTATCTTTAGAAAAAGCAATAGTTGTTCAAGCTGATGGTTATGTTCAAGAAGGCATAAATAGAATCAAAATAGAGGTTAAATCGAAAAGAAAAGTTGCTAGACTGAAAGTTTTATTTGACAATGTAAAGCGTAAAGGGCAGAGTGATAAATTTTATATTAATCTGTATAAAGAAGAAGATGAGTATTTAAAAGAGTGGTTAGATTTAAGTGTTGATTCTAAAACTAAAGTGTTTAAGGATCGAGAAATTTTGAATTTAGACTATGAAGCAAGAAAATGGTTTTTAGAGTGCATACATAGATGGGGTGGTGATTATACTAGAGGAGCAACTTTTTTACAGAGGAATGACAGAAAAAGAGCAGTTGATTTAGTTCAATCAGTGGCACTTATGACAGGGTATAGTACCTCCTGGTATGACAAAGATGATAAGCATACTGTTGTTAATTTATATAAAGGAACTGATAGATACTTCTCTACAACAGAGATTAATAAAGTTCCATATGATGGTCAAGTATATTGTGTTACTGTTCCTTCTGAAAAGATAGTTGTTAGAAGGAATAATCAAGCAACTGTTTCATATAACTGTCAGAACATCCCGAGCGACAATCACGAGATAAGACAGATGTTTAAAGCAGACGAAGGCAAAGTTTTAATATCCACAGATTACAGCCAGCAAGAACCAAGAATCCTGTCTTATGTGTCTGGTGATGAACATATGATAGAAGCATATAATAATGGTAAAGACTTATATGCTATAATTGCAAGTATGATATTTGATGTTCCATATGAAACATGTACTAAAGAGCAGGAAAATGAAGAATACAGGGATTATTGCAAAAGCCTACTTTTAGGAGTTCTGTATGGCATGGGTATCCCAACAGTAGCAGAAATGATGGGTAAGACACCAAAAGAAGCACAGAAAATACTAGATGCTTTCTTTGATAGATTCCCAAAAGTTAAGGATACAATAGAAAAGACAAGGATATTCTGTAAGAAAAACAATTATGTTAAAACCATTTATGGCAGAAAAAGAAGATTACCAGATATTAACCTCCCAGAGTATGAGGTTAAGTGTGATGACCCCAAAAAGAGAAAAGAGTATAGAAAGAAATTAGAAAAGGCAAGATACTGGAAACAAAAACAGAGAATAAAACAGCAAGCAAAACAAGATGGGGTTAAGATAAAAGATAATACAGGGTTTATAGCAGAAGCAGAAAGGCAGACAATAAATAGTGTTATTCAGGGATCAGCAAGTGATATGACTAAAAAAGCAATAGTTTTAATTGATAATGATGATTACTTAGCTGAATTAGGTTATGAACTATTATTACCAGTGCATGATGAAGTAATAGGGCAGATAGAGAATGACTTAGAAAAGATAGAAAAGGCGAAAAAGAGAGTAGAAGAATTAATGTTAAAAGCAGGAGACCCTGTAACTGTAACAATGTCAGTTGATCATGAAGTAAGTAAGAAGTGGTATGGTGAATTAATCAAATAGGAGGATTAGAGATGAAAATAAATGTTAAAGAGTTAAAAAATGCTCTAAGTAAGGTTAATAAGTTAATAGATAGTAATAAGATAATGGAAATATGTAAGTATGTTGAATTATTAGTTAGTGAAGGCACATTAATTATAACTGTTACTGATAAGACTTATACCATAACTTCCAGAGTGGAGGTGGATACAGAAGAAAAGCTGTCAAAAGTAGTAGAAGGGTCTAAATTGGTTAAATTAATTAAAAGTCTAAATTCAGAGTTTGTTGAGTTTAACTTTAAGGATAAATACTTAGAGATAAAATCAAATGGTAAATATAAATTAGATTATTACAATGATGAGTTTCCTAGTTATGAGATAGAGCCACAGGAGGTAATGGAAGTAGATGCAGCAGTGTTGCAGGAGATAGTGGCAAAACATAAAGGAACACCTTCTACTGACCTAGAAGTTCCTGTATTAACAGGTTATTATCTAGGGGAAGAAGTATTGACCCTAGATGGAACAAAAATGGCAATAACAAAAGATAAGTTACTGAGTAGTGAGTTATTGATACCTGCTGATTTAATGGAAATGGTTAATCTGTTTGAGGAAGAAGATTTAAAGATAATGGTTGATGATAATAAGTTATTATTTGATTCTGATAGTTTGACTATTTTTGGAAGTCAGTTATATGGTATAGGGGATTTCCCAGATTTATCAACATATAAAGATGCTTCTTATGAAAATCATGCTGACATAGAGACTGCTGCTTTGAAAGAAGTCTTAAATAGGATAGAGATATTTACAGACCCAATGGGTAATAAGGGTCTCCACCTGGAATCTGATGGGGAGAAGTTATTACTATCTGATCTTAAAGGTAAATCAAAAGAAGAATTAGAAGTAGAAGGAGAAGGCTCATTTGCTTGTAATTTAGTTATTGATGATTTAATCCTTTTTGTTAAGAACACAACTTCTGATACTGCGAGATTGATGTGTGATGGAGAAAACTTAGCTTTTTGTTTAAAAGATAATGAAACAGAATACTTTACAGGTAAGTTAGTGGACTAAGGAGGAGAGATAAATGTTAGAATTAGATATGATTAAAACAGATAAAGGAATTTTTCTTACAGACAACCCCCGTAGTTATAAGAGCAGCAGACTGCTCGATTTAAAAGTTAATGGGGTTAAACCAGAAGAAACATACTCTAAGGGCTGGTATTATGTGGATATAGATGAGGTTGAAAAGATAGAGAAAAAAGGCAGTCGAGAAAAGATAAATGTTAGATATGAATTAAATGATCCAGAATTAGAATCAGAGAAACTTCCTCTAGTTATGTCAGAAGAAGATTTTGATAATGAAGCAAGTTATGCAAGTTTATACAATTATGAATACGATTTAGCAGAACAAAAATGGGGAGAAATAGAATATGAGATAAACACATTATTTGAAGTAGAAGATTATTACTTTAGACCTAAAGCAAAACACACAGGGGAATCAAAAGTCAGTTTTTCTACTAAGGATGTGGAGATAAATAATGCCAACTTCAAACATCAGGGTTTAGATAAGATGTTAATTCCAGAGTTAATGTTGCACAATTATCCTTGCAAAATAGCATCTAAAGACCTCTACAACATATTAAGAAAGTTTATTAAAGAAAACATAGACCATAGATATGCTAAGATAACTAGTGATTATAACTTCTGTTTTACTGTCAAGAAAAGAAGATATGATAAAGATGCTTTTGATTTAGTTACAGAATTGGAATCCGATATTTTAAGAGATCGTAGAATATCTTCCAATACTGAAACCACCATTTTTGAAATGACAAGTGAGGAAGAAAATTATAAAAGGTATCCTATTTTGCCTTCAATCAAAGCAAATAGTGAAAAAGAGTTGATAGAAAAAATAAATAACTATTTAGAGAGAGTAATTACTCATATTAACGAGCCTTTAGTAGAGTGCAGTCATTGTGATGGTAGAGGATATGTTAATGTTCAGGAGAAGTTTGATCTTAGGGAGGGTAAATAGTGTCTTTGAAAAATTACACAATAGATGAGTTACACATAGCAAAAGGAGCAATATCTGATAATATCTATGCAGGATTTTTAGATACCACTGAATCACATTTTATGAAGAAGAAAGATATTACTGGTGAGTTTATGAAGGCAGTAGTGGATAAGTTTGCAGGTTATGAAGAAGTTTTTACTTTAGATGGCAAGAAATACAGACTTAAATTAACAGAAATAGAGGGGGAAGAATAAATGGGTTTAGATACTTTAGTTAAAAAACTAAACACAAGAAGTAAAGAGATAACAGATGGTGAATACTTAATTAACATATTAGATGAAGCCTTAACCAAAAGGAATAATGAGAATTTAAGGAAACCTTCTCAGTATTACTCCCCTTCTTCAATAGGGGGCTGCCCTAGACAGTTATTCTATAAAAGAGTGGGGGCAGAGATAGATAAAACACAGAACATAGAACCTAAGAATATTCTAAAAGGGGAAACAGGAACAGATAGACATGAGAGGATACAGCAGCTATTAATTTATATTAATGATAAATTAGATTATAAATTCGAATGGGTAGATGTTAGAGAATTTATTAAGGATAATGAGTTAGATTATTTAGATGTTATCTCATATGATGGATTAGAAGCATTGATAGTAGATACCAGGTATAATATTAGATTCAGAGTAGATGGGATAATTAAGATCAAAGATAAATTTTATCTATTAGAGATAAAGACAGATGATACTTTTAGGTGGCAAAATAGAACAAGTATCTCACCATATCATGTAATGCAGGGTATAAGTTATTCTCTTAGTTTTGGGATAGATAGAGTTATGTATCTGTATGAGGAACGAAACAACTATCAGAAGAAAGCCATCAAAGTAATTGAATCGGAAAAAGATAAAGAAAAAGTAATTAATAAAATAAATAAAGTTGAGCAGCACATAGAAGAAGAAACACTACCAGAGAAGGATTTAAAAAGCTGTAGATTCTGTATGTATAAGACTATCTGTAAAAAAGACCACAACCCACTTAAAGGAGGTCAAAGTGAACTTATTTGAAAGTGATATAAGTAAAAGTATGAAAGACCTTAAAAGTTGGGGATTAAGAATCCCCGACAGTGCTTATGGTAAAGTTAATTCTGATGCTGATTTCCTTGCTTTAAGTGAAGGCACTATGTATGGGATAGAGTGTAAAATGAATACAAGTGGTGGGAAAAGTTTCAATTTTAATTGTGTGAGTGAAAGCCAAATAGAGGGATTAACAGAGATAGTTAGAGAAGGTGGTCAGGGTTATATAATATTTAATTTCAGATGGATGGGGACAGGAAACACAAAAGGAAAAGTTTTTGCTATAACAATTTTAGAATATTTATATTTAAGATATGCTTTCCCAAATGCAGAAAAATTCATAGAAGAATATCCAAATAATGATAAATCAATTCCTTTAGAATACTTCCAGAAAGAAACTTTAGAAGTACCTAAACTACCACTTGAACAAGGGGGATACGGCTGGGATTTAAGAGTATTATTTGAAAGGGGTAGAAGATGATAAAAGAAGATAAAGTTAAACAACTATTGAATGATTTAAATGTTAATTCAAACAGAGTTAATCGTTTAGTTGGGGGCATTATAGGGGATTACATAGAAGATTTAGATAATTACTTAGAAGAAATAAGAGAAAAGGTAAAAAAAGGTGAATTATCAGAACAAGAATTGGAACTGATTACAATAAGACTTCCCACTTATATTTATTTTGCTAATGAGAGATTAGAGCATTTGGGTGTTGAGGGGGATGTGGCAGGTAGTATGAAGAATGAAGCCTATGATGAGAAGATATTAAAGGTAGAGGGCACAATTCCAGAAAAGGAATCACAGGCAAGTTTAGCCACTTTAGAAGAAGATATAATTGAGAAAGCATATAAGAGAGCATATAAGAAGTTAAAGTCAAAAATAGAAAAAGCAGAAAATGTATATACAGGAGTAAAGAAGATAGTGGATAAAAGAAAAGCAGAGATAACCTTTAATCACAGCACAAGCACAGTAGGGCAAAGTGGTGATCAGAATGAGTAAACTAGATGATGCTATAAGAAATATAAATAGAGGTAAAGACAGACCGCTTATTAAAGAAAATATGGATTATGAAGGAATAGATAAAATACCATTCCCCTCACCAAAGATTAACTGGCAATTATATGGGGGACTGCCACTAAAAAGAATAACAGAGATAGCAGGGTCAGATGGTAGTGGTAAGACAACAACAGCATTAGGTTTTTGTGGGGAAGCACAGAAAATGTTCCCAGATAAAAGAGCATTATACATAGATGCAGAGCACACTCTTGATTTAAAATGGGCAGAGAAATTAGGGGTGAATGCAGAAAATCTAATAGTGATGGCACCAGAAGTAGAGACAGCAGAAGAAGTATTAGATTATATAATAGAATTAGTGTCCACAGGAGGATTATCAGTAGTAGTATTAGATAGTTTGCCTTCTTTGCTGCCTGCTTCTAAACTAAATGAGAGTGTAGGTAAAAAGACATATGGTGGAATAAGCCTTCCAATGACAGAGTTTTGTAAGCAAATAATAAGATTACTTATTAAATATAATACCAGTTTATTTATTATCAACCAGGTTAGAGAGGACATAGATAATCCCTTCAATAACTTTAGAACACCAGGAGGGAGAGCACTAAAACATTATTCAGCTTTGAGAATATTCTCTAAAAAAGGGAGTTTATTAGATGAGGATTATAAGAAAATATCGAGAAATGCAGATAGACCAGTAGGGCAGTTAGTAGAATTAAAAATAGTTAAGACTAAGGTCAGTAAACCAAATAGAGCCTTTGCTAGTTACACCCTCAATTATATGGAAGGAATAGATATATTTGAGGATACAATAGAAACAGCAGTGGAAGAAAAGATCATAGCAAAAGCAGGTGCCTGGTATAAACTTTTTGATAATGACACAGGAGAATTATTATATGATGAAGATGGAGAGAAAATGCAGTTTCAAGGTAAATTAGCACTGAAAGAGAAATTACAGGAAGATCAAGAACTATATAAAGAGATAAGAGATAAGGTTAATGAGAAGGTGAGTAAACTTTAGGAGGTTAAACATGGGGGTGAGGTTATTAAGTTTATTTAGTGGTATAGGGGCATTTGAGAAGGCACTTTCAAACATAGATGTGGCTTATGACTTAGTTGGGTATTCAGAGATAGATAAATACCCTTCTGCTGCTTATTCTGCTATACACAGTGTGAGTGAGGATAAAAACTTAGGCAACATAAAAAATATTGATGCAGAGAAACTAGATGATTTTAATTTAATGACATATGGGTTTCCTTGTTAAGATATAAGTATATCAGGCAATAAATTAGGGTTTTCAAAAGGGTCAGAAACCAGGAGTGGTCTTTTATGGGAAGCTATGAGAATTGCAGAAAATAAGAAACCAGAGGTGATGATAGCAGAGAATGTACCTAATCTATTATCTAATAAATTTAGACATAGTTTGAAAGACTGGTTACATATTTTAAGGGAAATGGGGTATCAGACTAAAATTTTAACCTTAAATTCCCAACATTTCAGTGCCCCCCCAAAATAGAAATAGATTGTTTATTGTGAGCAGCTTGAAGTGCCTTGATTTACATGTGGGCAGAAGAAAAGAAAGTCTAATTTTAAAAGATACCTTAGAAAAAAAGGTTAATGAGAAATATTATCTTAATGAAGAATATCATAAGAGATATAAAGAGAGCCTTAATAATCAAAAATTGCAGAATAAGATACCACAAACAGGCGATATGGTTATTAAAGGAACAACCCAACCAATAAGAGCACAGGGGACTAATTCAAGACAGTGGGTGCATGATATAAATTATCTAGTCGGGTCTTTATTAGCTTCTGACTATAAGCAACCAAAGCAGATTGATATAACAGAGTTTGATGAAACTGAGTATAGCATAAGAAAGTTAACTCCTTTAGAATATTTTAAGTTGATGGGTTTTGATAATGTTGATTATTATAAAGCAAAGAAAAGGTTAGAAAGTGATTTTTATAATGGTTCTGATCAGTCAGACACTAGAATGTATAAGATGGCAGATAACAGTATTGTAGTTCCTGTGTTAGAAGAAATATTCAAAAGCATATATAAAAAAGAGGACATTAAGAAAGAAGAAAGATCAAATGGGATTGCCAATAATCAATATAAATTATGTAGTTTATAGAAAGGGGTAAATAATGAGAGAAATAAGTAAGCCACATGAACAAAAAGTAACTAAACTGGTTAAAATGGTAGATGGAAAAACATATAATGTAAATAACAGTGGTGCTCCTGATTTCAAAGTAGGGGATGTGAGAGGTCAGTTTATATTATTAGAATGTAAAACAATGAAAGAGCCACAAAAGCAGCAAACAATAAAAAAAGAATTTTTAGAGAAGTTATCAGAGGAAGCCTTCTTTAAAAAGATTGATCTAAATGCAGTAGTTTTAAATTTTGGAGATATAGAAGGAGAAGAATATTTTTTATTAGATGAAAAGAGCTTTTTAGATATGTATTATGCTTATATTAAAATGAAAGAAAGTCAACAAATTCCTTGACAACAACCTCTCAATTTGGTATAATTATATGTAGAAGGGGAAAAGAAATGGAGGAGAAGTAAAAATGAGTTTAGCAGTAAAATATAGACCTAAAACTTTTGAAGATGTGCTAGGTCAAAAACTAAATAAGAAAATATTGAAAGCACAACTAAAAGAAAATGACATCTCCACTGGTTATCTTTTCAGTGGAGGTAGTGGTGTAGGTAAAACAACAATAGCAAGAATATTTGCTAATGAGTTAAATGCTGAAACAATAGAGATAGATGGTGCGAGCAACAATTCAGTGGATAATATAAGGCAGATAAGAGAAAACACTAAAATGAAATCAATGATTAGCAACAATAAATTATATATTATAGATGAAGCCCACCAACTCAGTAAATCATCATTTAATGCTTTACTAAAAACACTAGAAGAACCACCAGAGGGGGTTGTGTTTATATTAGCAACCACAGAACCAGAGAAGATAATACCTACAATACATACAAGAGTGCAGCACTTTGAGTTTACCAGGATAAGCTGGACAGCAATAGCAGGAATGTTAGAGATGATCCTGGAAAAAGAAGGACAACAAATAGAAAAAGAAGTAGTAGAATATATAGCAAAGATAGCAGATGGTAGTGTAAGAAGTGCAGTGAGTATCTTAGAGAGGGCACTAAAAATAGAAAACCCAACAATAGAAGAAATAACAGAACTAACAGGCAGTGTTAATTATCCATTAATTTTTAAATTATTTAAATCAATATTAACCTCAACAAACCCTAAAGAAGTATTAGAGATAGTAGAAAAAGCACACCAAGATGGTAAAAATTTAACAAAACTAATAGAGCAAACAGCTAAATTTACAGTTGAATTAACAAAATATGCACTGTTTAGGGAATTTGACTATATAAAAGTCCCAATAATGTATGAAGAAAACCTAGATGAAATGGTAGAAGTGGTAACTGATAGTGGTTACAGGTTAAGAGATTTATTTAATGAGTTTAATAACTTATATGTTAGCCTTAGATATGAGAATGATGAGAAATTATTAATTCAAGGGCACTTAATGAAGATGATGGGTGATTAATATGATAGGGCAGCAGAGGTTATTAAATAAAGAGTTCCCACAGTTTGTGATATTGTTAGGTAAGCATAGAAGTGGGAAGAAAACATTAATAAAAGAAAAATATAAAGATGTAGTAGGAGGACTGGCAACAGTAGATGATGTGAGGTATGTGATTTCAGACAGTAGTAAATTAACTAGTGAAAGAACATATCTCTTTAATATTAATGAAATGAATTATCAATCACAGAATACACTATTAAAGATCACAGAAGAACCAAATGAGCACACAAGAATAATAATTACAGGTAGATTTAAGAATCAGTTTATAAGAACTTTGCAGACTAGAGCAGCTATCTTCACAATGGATAATTACACCCGAGAGCAGTTAAAATCGGCAGCAGAGAAGGAAGAATACCTTAATTACTATGATACCATAGGACTATTACAGAAGGCAGATAAAGACACCATAGAGGTGGCAAAGAAGATAGCAGATAATATAGAAAAAATGAGAGTATCAAGTTTATTTAATTTAGAAATAGAAGATTTTATACTATTCTCAAAACCATTAAAATATTATATGAAAGACCCAGAGGTAATAAAAATAATAACAGAGTACGAATATTATTATGATAAAGGGTATAATTTCATATTAGAGGAAATGTTTATTAAGATTAAGGAGGTTATTTAATTGAACATCACTGATTTTTTAAGCACAGAGAAAAAAGATAAATACATATTTATAGGCAACAACCAGTTAACAGATAAATTAATAAAGGAATATTTAGGTGATTATGAAATCAGTGCGTTTTTACCTAAAGGTGGTTTATTGAGAAAGAATAGATTATTAAAGAACCCTGACCTCCTTAGTTCTGATTTCAGTAAGTTAGAAAGAGAGTATAAATTTGTGATCCAGGTGGATAAAAAAGATGGAAGAAGGAAAATATTTAAAACAGCAGATAAAGAAGAAATAGTAGATACAACTATAGATGCAAATGAGGACTTCATTAAAAACCAGATAATCACAAAATTGGGGATAACAAAAAGACAGGCAGAGAAAATTACAAAGCATAAAAAAGATGTGGGCAGCATCTACAATGAGGTACAAAGACTGCAATACCTTAATCGAACAGAAAAGAATAACTACATAGAGCAGTTAGAGATAACAAAAGACAATGACATCTTTATTTTCATAAATGCTCTTTTTGAAAATAACAATTATATGAAATACTTAAATAGACTAAATGAACACCCTATAAAACTGCTTTACATGATAGCACAACAGTTGAGAGGTTTGATTATATGTAAAGAACAAAAAGGAAATATAGCAAAAGACTTTAGTTTACATCCTTATCAAGTAAAAATATTTAAAAAACAGGCAAGAACATACTCAAAAGAGAGCCTAATGACCATGTTTAAGACAGTCAATGAGTATAATAGAAAAATAAAAACAGGAAAAATAAGCCCAGAATTAGCCTTAGATTATATATGCAGTTATATCTACACTAGAGGAGGTGGTTAAAATAGCTGATAAACTAAATAGAGAGTTGCTAAACTTAGCCGACTACTCAAAAAAAGATGTTGTACGATATTTGTTAAATAATTACAGAAGATTAGAAAGATGGGCTAATATGGGAGATAGCATAGCACTAGATATATTAATAGATTTAAAAAGTTGCTTGACACATGATTGTTTATATGATAAAATGAAATACATACTAATAGATTTCTATGTTGATCAGTACAACTTAACAGAATTAGCAGAGAGATACAATATGACTAATAAAGGAGTTGAGTATTGGATAAATGGTGGGGTAAACAGAGTTTACAAACTGTTAAATGGAGAAATAAAACTGTATTAGGTGGTGATAAGCATATTTAAATTAATAAGCAGACCAAAGAGCAGACTAAGTAAGAAATATATATCAGTGTTAAGAGACCATAATATAGAATTTGAACATTTATCATTAGTAGATTTACCAGAAGATCAGCAGGAGAGAATAAAAAGAGCAGCAGATGAAAGAGAAGGATACCCTGTATTACTCCAAAACAACCAAATAGTAGGGTTAAGTGATGTAATAAATATACACAAAATATTATTATATGAATTAATTGATATCCTATACAACACAGAAAGCTATAAAGAAAGCCATGTAAAAGCAGTAAGTATAGAAGAATACTTAATTTCATTAGAAAAGGGGCATATTAGTGAGATAACAATATTAGATGAAATGGTAGGAGGGGAAAAGTGAAAGAAGTAGAAAGGACAAAGTACACTTGTAATATGTGTGGGGATAAATTTTATGCAGAGGGAAACAATAGTGGAAACAATTTTGGAGGAGAACAGGTAATTACTGCTGGTGGAAATATGGTAGAGTTAACATGGGTACATAGCGTTAATTTATCGTCACCAGGATATGGTAGCTTTTTAGATAATTGTGAGATTGAGGAGTTCCATTTCTGTGATGATTGTTTAAAGCAGTTATTTGATAGTATGGTTCATAAACCAAATGTAGAGTAGGTGGAAAGAGATGAAGTGTGATGGGTGCATTCATAAAGAGATAACAAATGAAGCAGAGTTATATGGTGCCCCAACTTATTATGGCACAGGGGACAGCATTGATTGGTGTGAGTATAATAATGCCCCTATTGATCATATGGTGGCTCAGGGGTTTAATGTAGAGAACTGTGAAGATTTTGATTTTGATGATAAAGAGGTGATTAATGAAGAATTAGATTTTTATGATGATTTGAACTAAGGAGGAGAATAAAAATGGAATTTAAAAGGAGGGGTTAAATGATACAAGTAATAGGCAATCCTGGTTGCCAGAGATGCAGAAAAGTAGAAAAAGCACTAGATGAAGAAGAAATAGAATATACATATTTATTAATGACTGAATTAAAAGCAGCAGATGCAGATAGATACATGGAAAAAGCAAAAGCAGCAGGTCAACAATATTTCCCAATTATAATTAAAGACAGTAAATTAGTTAAACTAGAAGATATAATATAAAAAGGAGTGATAATTTGGTAGAGAATATAATTAAAAGAAATGGTACAGTTGTGGCTTACAATAGAGATAAGATAGAAAAAGCAATAGCAAGTGCAGTTAGAGATGTTCAGGATACAAATATAGAAGAAATATCTAAAAAAGCAGCAGAAAAAACAGAAAAAAACTTAAATGACCAAATTAAAGACAGCAGTCCTAATGTAGAGGATATACAGGACATAGTCGAAAACACTTTAATAGAATTAAATTACCCTAAAATAGCAAAAGAGTATATTATTTATAGAAATAAAAGGAACAAAACTAGAGATAAGAGAAATAAGAAATCTATATTGACAGAAGAATTTCTTAGTCAATATAAACATAAACCTAATCCTTTTCCGACTGAATTGGGTGAGTTTATTTATTATAGGACTTATAGTAGATGGTTGCCAGAGGAAGGAAGGAGAGAGTATTGGTGGGAAACTGTTAAAAGAGCAGTGGAATACAACTGTTCTTTAGCCCCGACAACAATAGAGGAAGCAGAAAAACTTTTTGATAATGTGTATCATTTTAGACAGTTTTTATCAGGAAGGACACTTTGGACTGGTGGAACAGAAGCAAGCAGAAAGTATCCCATGAGTAATTATAATTGCTTTACGGGTGACACTGAGTTTATAACCAATAAAGGCATCAAGTCTTTTGAAAACTTTGAAGATGGAGAAAAAGTAAATATACTCGATGGTTATAATTCATTTACTGAAGCAGAAGTAAAGAATTTTGGAGAAAAAGATATATATGAGCTGGTTGTTAATAAAGGACGTAGCGAGAAAACGTATAAAGTTACTGACGACCATATTTGGTTTGTAAGAAGAACTCCGAAGGAGAAGAAGTATAGAGAAGTACAGACTAAAGATTTAAGCATGGGAGATATATTTCGCGAAAAGAAAGCCTTTAGAGAAAAGAATACACCTAATATATGTAATGTAGGTATACAGCACGGTATTGTTTTTGGTGATGGGACGTATGATAAAAATAAAAATCATTGTAGAATTTCTTTAATTGGAGAAAAACAAGAGTTGCTAGAATACTTTACCACAGGGACTACTTGTACTGAAGGAGATAGAGACAGTACCTTAGTTTACGGTCTACCCTATGACTGGAAAGAAATGCCTTCTGTAGAAGCCAATCCAGAATATATTTTAGGGTTTATTGTTGGTTATATCGCTACTGATGGGAGTGTGAGTAGTTCTGTTAAAATCTCTTCTTCATCTAAAGAAAATTTAAGGAAACTTAGAGATTTAGCTGTTACTATTGGAATTAATTCTTATGATATTAAAGATAGGAGAAGAACAACCAATAATTTTGGAGAAGGAGAGCTATATGAGCTTACTTTTGATAAAAGAGATATAGAAACCTCTATGATACTTCGTAGTAGTCATTCCACTAATTTTAGTAAAGGGGATATTGAAACTGCTTGGAAAGTTAAAAGTATACGTAGTTTAAATAGAAAAGAAGAAACTTGGTGTGTGACTGGCTCTAGAACTGATTCATTTACCTTAGACACAGGGATTCATACTCATAATTGCTCGTTCACAGTGATTGATAGTTATAAAGCCTTTGAGGATTTATTTTATCTTCTACTTATAGGATCAGGGGTGGGGGTACGAGTTCTTGAAGAAGATATAGAGAAATTAGCCCCTATCAGAACCAATGTCAGAGTAAGGCACAACTATTATGAACCTGTAGCCAAAGATCAGAGAGAGGAATTTACTAATTATGTTTTTGATGGGGAAACTGATGTTACAATTCATGTTGGAGATTCAAAAGAAGGTTGGGTGCAAGCACTTAAAATCTTTTTTGAGTTATTAACCAGACATGAATATAGAAACTTAGAATCAATTTATTTTAACTATAACTCTGTTAGACCAAAAGGGGGGAGACTAAAAACTTTTGGAGGACATGCTAGTGGACATCAGAGTTTAAAAAAGATGTTTGATAAAATAGATGCTTATTTGTTGAAACCTAAAAAGGAAAACAGAGTTAATCTGACAGCCTTAGATTGTCTTGATATTGCTAACATTGTAGGGGAAAATGTGGTTTCAGGTGGTGTCAGGAGAAGTAGTGAGGTTGGTCTTTTTGATGTAGATAATGAGAAGATAAAGACAGCAAAGAATGAACTATATACTCAGAAGGAGGGAGAGTGGAAGATAAATAAGAAGATTGAGCACAGGCAGATGAGTAACAATAGTATTTATTATCAAGAAAAACCAACAAGAGAACAATTACACTGGCATGTTGAACAAATGAGGTACAGTGGTGAGCCAGGATTTGCTAATGCAGAAGTAGGTAAAAGCAGGAGAGATAATTTTGAGGGGGCGAACCCCTGTATGGAGATATTGCTTGATTCTAAAGGTGTTTGTAATCTTGTCTCTTTAAATGTTATGGGTTTTGTTAAAGAGGATGGTTCTTTAGATAAAGAAGGAATGTTTGAATCACAAAGGTTAAATGCAAGATCATCATATAGAATGGCATTGGTAGAGTTTGAATTGCCTAAATGGGACTATATAAACAAAAGAGATAGACTAATTGGTTTATCTCTAACAGGGTGGCAAGATATGGCAAATGCAGCTGGTTTAACTAAAGAAGAAGAATCAGAATTGCTGAGACAATTAAGAGAAGTGGCACATGAAGCAGCAGAAAAAGTGGCAAATGAATATAATGATAATGAACCTGTTTTAATCACAACTGTTAAACCAGAGGGTACTCAAACTCAAATGCCTACTGTTTCTAGTGGTTTGCACTATTCACATAGCCCTTATTACTTTAGACGAGTTAGAATCAACGCAGATGATCCTTTAATTAAGGTTGCAGAAGATTTAGAGTGGAATGTTTATCCAGAAGTAGGGCAAACAGAGGAGGACTGCACAACTAAAGTAGTTGAGTTTCCTGTGAAAGCCCCAAAAGGAAAAGTTAAGGGTGATGTGTCAGCAATAGAGCAGTTGGAAACATATAAGATGTTTATGGAAAACTATGTTGATCATAATGCTTCAATCACAGTTCATGTTAGAGATGATGAGTGGGGAGAAGTAGAAGAATGGTTATGGAATAATTGGGATTATGTTTTTGGTATTTCATTTTTATCTTATGATGATAGTTTTTATCAGTTAATGCCTTATGAAGAAGTAAATAAAGAAGATTATGAAGAATTAGCAACTAAAATGAAAACATTCAAACCTAGTCTTGTTAATAAGTACGAGTTGGAGAAGAATGAAGAAAGACAATTAGCAGGCAGCAGTTGTGATACAGGTGTGTGTGCAATAAGATAATCCAACAGAGAGAAGGCATGATATGAAGGTTGTAATAGACAAGATTAGTTTAATGACCTGTTATTGTAGTATGAGTGTAATACATAATCAAGTAGAAAAAGCACTAAAAGAAGCAGGATTAAAAGAAAGTTATTATGACCCAAAGATAGATAATAAAGTGTTTATAGTAGAAAGAAAACCAGAAGAACCAAAGTTAGTAGATATTAAGTTTATAGAACTAAAATCTGAGGAGGAAAATAATAATGTTAAAAGATAAAAAGGTATATGTAGAGATGGAAGAAGAAGCAGTATTACCAGATAAAGCACATAAGGGAGATGCAGGATTAGATATTTACCCTGTGTTTGAAGAAGACTATTTAGAGATAAGACCAGGAGAAGTAGAGTTAGTAGGTACAGGTATTAAAACATCATTTAGTGAAGATATGGTAGCAGTATTAAAAGAAAGAAGCGGGTTAGGATCAAAAGGAATAGCAGTGAGAGCTGGGGTTATAGATTCAGTTTATCAGGGAGAATGGAAAGTAGCACTCCAAAACTTAACAGATAAAGCAGTAATTATTGCTAAGTACCCAGAGGACTTTGATCAAGAAGAATACATTGTGTTATCATATCAAAATGCAGTAGCACAGGCATTATTTATGCCAGTTGTTCCTGTAGAGATGGAAGTGGTAGCAGACATTAGACACTTTGAATCTGAAAGAGGAGACAATGGTTTTGGTAGTTCTGACAGCGTTTAATAGTAGGCACAGCAGGTTTAAACTTAACAAAGGCATAAAACCCTATTGATTGTGTGAGGGGGCTTATATGCAGGACTATAAGCCCCTAAATTAATACTTGACAATCATATATAATTAGTATATAATTTTAGTTAAGGGAGGTGGTTAAAGCTATCACTTAACAAAACACAATTAGCTTATAAGGAGGTATATAATATGTTAGGTAATGGTTGGACAGTAGAGGTGATTAAGTTTATTTTAAAGAATTTAAAGGAGGAATAATATTGGAATGGGGGATAGCAGACACACATTTTGGGCACAGTAAAATAATTGAGTATGAGAACAGACCCTTTAAAAATGTAGAAGAAATGGATAGAACATTAATTAATAATTGGAACAGTGTGGTAGATAAGAGAGACACAGTCTGGCATCTAGGTGATTTCTTTTTAACTTATACAGAAAGACAGTTTGAAATCTTTGATCAACTAAATGGCAAGATCATTCTTATTAGAGGTAACCATGATAAACAGAGCAGAACAAAACTAATAGAGAGAATAGGGTTTGCAGAAGTCTATGATGAGCATGCTTATGGAGATGTTATTTTATCACACAGACCAAAACAACCAGAGGAAGTGAGAGAGAGAAGATTTTTACTTAACATACATGGGCATAAACATTCAGTAGATAAGCAGTTATCTCACTTTCATTACTGTATTAGTGCAGAGAACATTAATTACACACCTGTTAAATTGGGGGAGATTATAAATGAGTACCGAAGTTACTAGAAAAGAAAAAATAATAATTGTTATGATAGTTGTTTTTTTATTCTTATTAGGGGCGACTTCAGCAGTATATAAAGAATACTTAGAGGGAGAACTAACACAGGTAAAAGAAGTAGAGAAAATTGTAATGATACCAAAGATTGAAGTTGAAAAATTAGATGTAGAGCGACACTTAAAGTTTAGAGCAAAATTAACAAACGAAGAATACCATAATAATTTACATTCAGATGATGTAGCAACTAAGCAGCAGATAAAAGAAAGAGTAGAGAGTGTAGAGAAATATGTCAATAAACATTTAGATGGGGATTACAGATACTTAATAGATATGTATGCTATAATAGAACAGGAAACCAGGTGGACAAACTTTTACAGCTTAGACAATGGGTTGAGTTTTGGTGTGCCCAGCATACAGTTTAGCACAATAAGAGAGATGTTAGACAGCAACCCAACTAAACTAGAATTAAGACAGAACACAGATTTACAGATAGAGGGAGCAGTATTATATTATAAAAAGATGTTAGAATATCATGGTGGAGACAGAGATATGGCTATTGTAGCTTATAATAGAGGGTATAACATTAAGAGTGATCCTGAAACATATATTTATTGGAAAAAAGTAAATAAGATAAAAAAGGAAATAAATGAAGAAATAATTATAAATCACTTGACAAGTTGATAAAGGAGGTGTATAATTAACTTAACAAATCACAACAGGAGGGAAGAAAATGAAAAATATCAAACACAAACTATCAAAGATCAATCAGAAAATAAGAGACTTATATCAAATGGAAGGGATAAATTTATTATTAACATTTAACTCTCATTATCAAAATGAAACACAATTAGGTTTTAAAACATTCCTGCAACTGTTAAAAGAGACTAATAACAGTATTGCACTTGAACCTAGAAGGAAGGGGAGCGAACACCCATTTGGGATACAATTAAAATATGATGGGATTATGTATTTTGCACTACTTGAATCAGTAGAGCTTCAAATGTTAAGAAGGCATGGAATAATTAGAGGTAAAATCAAAGAATATATAAAAAAGGAGGAAAGATAAAATGAGATTAATTACTGATAAAGGACAAATAGAGTTTATCAATCTAACACCACATGATATTAATTTGATTAGAGGTAATAACACAGTATTAACATTATCAAGAGCAATTAATCCACCTAGAGTGGAAGAAAGAGTAGAATCACAGGAACATTTAACAGTTAATGGTAGTTATGATATACCAATTTACCAGGCAAGGAATGAATATGTAGCCAAACTCCCAGAAAAAAGAGAAGGCTATTATTACATAGTGAGTAGGATAATAGCAGAGTATAGTGAGAGAGATGATCTGTTAGTCCCTCATGGTTTAGTTAGAGATTCAAATGGTAATATTATAGGCTGTAGTTCTTTTAAAAAAGTAAATTAGGGGGAAAAGAGATGAAGTATGTTGTATTTGAAGGTGCAGATGGAACAGGTAAATCAACAATAGCAAAAAGAGTTTACCAGGCATTGCAACAGAGTGGGTTGTTTACTAATCCAGAAAGATTGAAGTATATGAGAGAACCAGAGGGCAGATTAAGAGCAGAGATAATGAGAGATGACACACTAGATACAACAGAACTCTTATTATTCTTTGCAGATAGATACCAACAATTAAGTAATCTGGAAGAAAACACTGTAATCATATCTGATAGAAGTTTTATCAGTTCATATGTTTATCAAATAGAACAAAAAGGAGTAGCAGATGTGCAGCTATTTGATGACTTAATGAAGTTAGGCGAATTACCTAAGATAGATAAAATGTTTGTAGTAAGTTCAGAAAAAAGATTGGGGGAGAAAAGCAACAGATTAGATGATGTTAACAGAGATGAATTAGTAGCATTATACTCAACTATGAAAGGAGATAAATTCATAGAGAGATATGTAAAAGAAATAGTGGAGGTGGAAAACCAGGAAGGGGGATTAAAAGAGATAATTAATTTATGTGCATTGTCAGTATTAGAGACATTAGTAGAGGAGGTATAGATGGAAATATCTAAATTTGAGATAGCAGATTGTGATGTTTGTGGTGGTTTATTTGTTAGAGTAGCAGATGAATTATGGGTCAAGGCAGGAACAGATCAACCACAACACATGCAAAAACTAAAAGTAAGAGCACCAGAATTGGTAAAACAATCAGAGTATATTGATAATATAAGTGTTCATATTTGTGAGGATTGTTTAATAGCTATCAATGATAAGAAATATAAATTAACTTATGATAAAATAAGTGATAAAATGAATAAAAAAGTAAGAGAAGTAGTGGAGTGGGCTTTAAAAGGAGAGATATAAAATGAGGAACGAAAAGGGATTTACATTAATAGAATTAATGGTAGTATTGGTTATTTTAGGGCTATTAGTGGGCATAGTAGTCCCCAGAGTATTAGACCTAAGAGATGATGCACTTAAAGGCACAGCTAAGGCTAATCTAAGGACATTGAGGACAGAGTTGGACTTATACTACCTAGAGAAGGGAAACTACCCTACAAGTGTCGATAATATGGATGGTTCACTAGAAAAAGTCTGGGAGGAAATAGACAATCATGATAATATGAATATATTTTATGTGAATGCAGATTATACAGTTAGATTAGAGATAGAGGGAGAACATATCATATTAACCCCAGATGGACTAGGTGAGTGGCAATCATAAGGAGGGTGAGAGATGGAGATTATTATAGATGATAATTATTGTATATTTAGTAATGATAGACATACATACCATTTATCAAAATATAGTGGTAGAGATGAAGATGGGAATTTAATGAGGAGCAGCAGCACTTATCACAAAAGTTTTGAATCTCTATTTAAGAATTATTACCATAGAAAACTAAGGACAGCAGAAGGAATAGAGAGTTTTAAAGACATACTAACCAAGCAGCAGGAGATATTTAAAACAATAAAGAGAGTAGCAGAGGAATTAGAGCTAGAAGTAGAGGTGACTTAATGAAGTTAGGCGAATTACCTAAGATAGATAAAATGTTTGTAGTAAGTTCAGAAAAAAGAACTGGGGAAGAAAAAAGGCACATATAATTTGGTGGTAAGAATAATAGAATTAATTAAATGATATAAGTTAAATTATAAAAAAGGAGGAGGTGTAAATTAAATGGATCATCAAACTATTAGGACATAAATTAGGCGACAGTAGCATTCATACAGGTTCTTTCATCAAAGATTATTATGATGTATATGAGTTTTTAGGCAAAATATATTACTACAAAAAGGAGTGAAGCTGAAAATGATAGAAACGATAGGATACGATAAGAATAATGAAGATAGAGAAAAAAATGATTACTATGCAACTCCACCAGAAGAAGTAAAAAACATTATGTAGTACGAAAAATTGAAAGGAACTATACTTGATAATAGTTGCGGAGAAGGCCATTTGATTGAAGAAGTTAAAAAGAAATATCCAAACAACACAGTTATAGCAACTGATTTAATACAAAGAGGCTATGG
>Ga0306868_1000435_pt1 | contig 27563 bp, 24 predicted proteins | sample AntRauTorckE6832_FD_190411 | JGI IMG/M metagenome (GOLD analysis project Ga0306868, IMG submission 190411) | Saline lake microbial communities from Rauer Islands, Antarctica - Metagenome Torckler E6 #832 (v2) (version 2) | ecosystem: Environmental > Aquatic > Non-marine Saline and Alkaline >... | reverse complement strand
TATGTCAACAATATATAACAGTTTAACAAATTTCGGGCGTGTTCGGTACGGAAAATCCTATTTTTGGCCAACTTCCGGAGCAATTATCCGAAATTTGGAGCCATATTATGGACAGACACTAATTATCCTATACTCCCGCAGCCGCGAGACAGGCTCTTCCAAGGTATAAGAGAACCAATTGAACCTGCCAATCCTGATGCCGGAGGCATCGCATATTTGTAGAAATGATGCCCCCCTTTAGATATACCGACCCCGGAGCGGGTCGAATCTTTTTACGCCGCATCACAAATCTCTCTAAACCAGGGGTAGTAGAATGAGTTCCGCAGGTTCTGCCTGTCTGTGCCTTTGGATTGCTAAAAAGATCATGGCAACGGCGGTGGTGTGCTGTAGGCCGCAAAACCCCCGGCTTGAAAGCCGGGGCTAAGGATAGAGTAGTGTGCTGTGTTATTCCCTCAGCCCTAACTCCAGTTTCACGGGACAGGCTCTTCCAAGGAATAAGAGAACCAATTGAGCCTGCCAATCCTGATGCCGGAGGTATCACATATTTGTAGAAATGATGGCTCCCTTTAGATATACCGACCCCGGAGCGGGTCGAATCTTTTTACGCCGCATCACAAATCTCTCTAAACCATGGGTAGTAAAATGATTTCCGCAGGTTCCGCCTGTCTTTGACTTTGGATTGCTAAAAAGATCATGGCGACGGCGGTGGTGTGCTGTAGGCCGCAAAACCCCCGGCCTGAGTGCCGGGGCTAAGGATAGGGCAGTTTGCTGTGTTATTCCCTCAGCCCTAACTCCAGTTTCACGGGACAGGCTCTTCCAAGGAATAAGAGAACCAATTGAGCCTGCCAATCCTGATGCCGGAGGTATCGCATATTTGTAGAAATGATGGCTCCCTTTAGATATACCGACCCCGGAGCGGGTCGAATCTTTTTACGCCGCATCACAAATCTCTCTAAACCATGGGTAGTAAAATGATTTCCGCAGGTTCCGCCTGTCTTTGACTTTGGATTGCTAAAAAGATCATGGCGACTGAGGCCAACCCGAACAACAGAAGGCTTTCAGCCGGACAGGAAGCTATTTTTCGGAATTTGGTATAAGTGGAAATCCTGCCAACCTATGAAAGAATCTGTACTAAAACCATAATAATTTAACAATCAATACGTATAGATAAGCAACTAGTTTAACACCACAAATAACTTATTTGCTTTATTAAAGGGTAAATATTTCTTATTTTTGTAATAACATTTAAATCCACATGATATGGTAATAAAAATACATCCGGAAAATCCCGGAAAAAAGCAGATTAATCGTATCGCAGAAACACTCAAACAGGGTGGCATCATCATTTATCCTACTGACACGGTATATGCTTTTGCATGCTCTGTGGAGCATCCCAAAGCTGCCGACACTATTGTACAGCTAAAAGGTAAAAAAAAGCGTAAGAGCGACTTTTCCCTTATTTTCAAAGATATCAGTCAGATCACTGAGTTCACACGCCCTATCTCCAACGATGTATTTAAGATTTTGAAAAACAACCTTCCCGGGCCCTTCACATTTTTACTGGAGGCAAATAACAGGGTACCCAAGATTTTTAAAGACAAGAAAAAGATTATCGGCGCCCGCATCCCCGATAACCGGATACCTATGGCTATTGTAGAAGCGATTGAAGCACCGCTGATGACCTCCAGCATACATGATGACGATGAAATCCTGGAATACACTACCGATCCGGAGCTCCTGGAAAAACGCTTCGGCAAACAGGTGGACTGGGTCGTTGATGGAGGTACCGGTGATAATGAAGCCTCTACGGTAGTAGACTGCACCGGCGAGGAGATCCTTATTGTTCGCGAAGGGAAAGGCGAGCTGGTATAAAAAGCGCCATCGCCGGAAAACAGCACAATAATGTAAAGTAAGAAGTTTTTCATAAGGCCGTTTGGATCTTTATGCTAAAGGTTTTACTTTTGCAGCCGCGTTTTCAGAAACGCCCGATTCCGTAGCTCAGTTGGTAGAGCAACGCCCTTTTAAGGCGTGGGTCCTGAGTTCGAGCCTCAGCGGGATCACGAGCATAAAGTGTTTAGATTTTTTTTCCGATTCCGTAGCTCAGTTGGTAGAGCAACGCCCTTTTAAGGCGTGGGTCCTGAGTTCGAGCCTCAGCGGGATCACCCAAAGCCCGCCGCATTCCGGCGGGCTTTTTTTATTTTAGGTGTAAACAAAGATACTTATTGTAAGCCTTTATAAAACAACTGCTTAATATTTAGAATGCGTGATTAGTCACAGTCAGTAGATTTCTCCCTCGGCCAATTAGGCTCAATACTTTCTTTATTGCTATCTTTTTGCTCAAAGACATATGTTCCTCATAGTGCCAAGGGAGGCCTGGGTTCGAAATGACTGAATTTAGATATCAGAGGTGGCAAAAGGGATGCGCTGACGCCTTGTACTATAAATTATTATGTCAGCGCATCCCTTTTGCTGTTTCTGCCCACACGCCCGTCTTTTCGACTGAAGGCACTTATCCACAATGTAATGGTGTAAAACTGAAGTTTAGAGAAAGTGCCTGAAGGAGAAATCTGTAAGTAATCAACTTTACACCTCAGTTTTTTATTTCCGTAAAGCATGTCATCAGATAACATATAAGCAAAAATCTGTTCTTTTTAGCTAAAAATTGCTTCCGGCTTCCTGCCGTTTAACACATATTTGCTAACTTGCAAGGCTATTAAAAATCTAACCGATAAAAGACATATGAAAAAACGCATATTGATAACAGGGGGCGCCGGATTTGTGGGGTCTCACCTGTGCGAGAGATTGCTTAACGAGGGGCATGAAGTAATTTCTTTAGATAACTATTTTACAGGTGCCAAGGAGAATATCGTACACCTGATGGATAATCCTTACTTTGAGCTGGTGCGCCATGATATCACCCAACCGTTCTTTATTGAAGTCGATGAAATATATAACCTGGCCTGTCCCGCCTCGCCGATACATTATCAGTATAACCCTATCAAAACAGTAAAAACCTCCGTAATGGGGGCTATAAATATGTTGGGACTGGCAAAGCGCATCAAAGCCAAGATATTGCAGGCTTCTACCAGCGAAGTTTATGGCGACCCGGAAGTGCACCCACAAAAAGAAGACTACTGGGGCCATGTAAACCCCATTGGCAGCCGGTCATGCTACGATGAAGGGAAAAGAGCCGCCGAAACGCTTTTTATGGACTACCATATCCAGAACAATGTGCGCATCAAGATTATGCGTATTTTCAACACCTATGGCCCGCGGATGCACCCCAGCGACGGCCGGGTAGTCTCTAACTTTATCGTCCAGGCCCTTAAGGGGGAAGATATCACTATTTTTGGCGAAGGGAAACAAACGCGAAGCTTTCAGTATATCGATGACCTGATCGACGGCGCCACAAAGTTCATGGCTACCGGCGATGACTTCACAGGCCCGGTCAATATAGGAAATCCGTATGAGTTCACCATCAGGGAACTGGCAGAAAAGGTGATACAGCTCACCAACACTAAGTCGGAAATCATATTTAAGCCCCTGCCTGTGGACGACCCTATGCAGCGCAAGCCCGATATCTCGCTGGCGCGCGAAAAACTAAACTGGGAACCCACCATAAAACTGGAGGAGGGCCTAAAGAAAACCATTGAATATTTTGAAAACCTGCTGAAAAACTCAAATAATGAATTTGCTCATTACAGGCGCTAATGGCCAGCTGGGTTCTGAAATAAGAGCCCTGCATAATCAGTTTCCACAACACCGCTTTTACTTTACCGATGCTGATACCCTGGACATCACCGATGAGGGGGCCCTCGACCGCTTCACCGGCGATAACCATATAGACATGCTCATTAACTGCGCAGCATATACCGCCGTGGATAAAGCCGAAGTAGAAAAAGAAAAAGCCATGTTGCTCAACGGCACAGCGCCAGCTACCCTGGGAGCTGTTTGCCGCCGCAGAGATATCACCCTGCTGCATGTATCTACCGATTATGTTTTTAGCGGGGAGACCTATATCCCATATGAGGAGAGCATGGATCCTGATCCGATGTCAGCGTATGGCCATACTAAGCTGGCCGGAGAATGGGCCATGATCAATTCCGGCGCAAAAGGAGCCATCATCAGAACTTCGTGGCTATACTCAGCCTATGGCAGCAATTTTGTTAAAACGATGCTGCGTCTGGGGGCGGAGAAAGAGCAGCTGCAGGTGGTTTTCGACCAGGTTGGTAGCCCCACATATGCCGGCGATCTGGCCTATGCCCTGCTGTTGCTGACTGAAAAGCCCCTTAAGGGGATGGAAATCTATCATTATGCCAACGAAGGCGTTTGCTCCTGGTATGATATGGCTGTGGAAATTATGAACAACCGCCGGCTGCCCTGCCATATCAACCCAATAGAAACAAAAGATTACCCCACACCGGCAATGCGGCCACCCTACAGCGTTTTTAATAAATCAAAAATTAAACAATTCCTGAATATTTCAATTCCACATTGGAGGGAAAGCCTGAACAGATGTTTAGAAAACCTTTAAAGAATTAATTATGAATACAGAACAATACATCTTAGACAAAGCAAAAAAATGGACAGAAGGACATTTTGACCAGGACACAAAACAGCGGGTAAAAGCCCTTATTGATCACGACCCTGTTGAACTGGAAAATGCCTTCTACAAGGATTTGGAGTTTGGTACCGGAGGGCTGCGCGGCGTGATGGGCGTTGGCACCAACCGTATGAACAAGTATACGGTAGGGATGGCTACCCAGGGGCTGGCCAACTATCTGCTAAAAACCTATCCGGGAGAAGAGATTACCATGGTGATCGCTTACGACTCCCGCATCAACAACACCCTTTTTGCCGAAACAACAGCGCATGTGCTAAGTGCTAACAACATACGCGTACTTATCTTTAACGAACTAAAACCCGTGCCTGAGCTTAGTTATGCTATCCGCCATAAAAAGAGCCATGGCGGCATTATGATTACCGCTTCGCACAACCCCAAAAAATACAATGGCTATAAAGTGTACTGGAACGATGGAGGCCAGATAGTTCCCCCTCACGATAAAAATATTATTGAAGAGGTGAAAAAAATCGACACTATCGAAAAAGTGAAATTTGAGGGGAATAAGGCCCTTATAGAATATATTGGTGATTCCATAGACAAATCGTATATCGATATGCTTAAGAGCCTGTCGCTCTCGCCTGAGGTTGTTAAAAATCACAGCGATCTGAAGATTGTCTACACCCCGTTGCATGGTTCCGGCGTTAAGCTGATACCTATGGCCCTGCAAGCTTATGGTTTTAACAATATTTTTAATGTGAACGAGCAGGATGTGATCGACGGCAATTTCCCCACCGTGCAGTCGCCCAACCCTGAAGAGCCTGCAGCCCTCGACATGGCTATCAAACAGGCCAAACATGTGGATGCCGGACTGGTTATGGGTACCGACCCCGACGGAGACCGGGTAGGTATTGCTGTGAAGAGAAAAGATGGCGACTATGTGTTGCTCAATGGCAACCAAACAGCTTCTATCCTCATCTATTACCTCCTGACAAAGTGGAAAGAGAAAGGGAAGTTGGCCGGAAAAGAGTATATCGTTAAAACTATCGTCACCACCGATCTGCTCAAAGAAATCGCCGATCACTTCGATGTGCCCACCTATGAAACGCTCACAGGTTTTAAGTGGATTGCCGACCTGATAGGGCAAAAGGAAGGCCGGGAGATCTTCATCGGCGGAGGTGAGGAGAGCTATGGTTACCTTGTAGGAGAATCGGTGCGCGACAAGGATGCCGTAATTTCGTGCTGCATGATTGCAGAAGCTGCCGCATGGGCTGCCGACAGAGGTAAAACATTATATGAGCTGTTGCCTGAAATATACACGGCGTTTAACTTCTACCGCGAAAAGCTTATCTCGGTGGTGAGAGAAGGAAAAGCAGGTGCCGATGAAATAAATTCATGGATGGAGAGCTACCGCAGCAATCCCCCGAAGAAACTCGACGGAGCTAACGTTACGGAACTTCGCGACTATGCTTCTTCCACCGCTAAAAATATTTTATCAGGGGAAGAGAAGAAGATAGACCTGCCGAAATCCAATGTGCTTCAGCTGCTTACCGAAGACGGAAGCAAAATAACAATGCGGCCTTCGGGTACGGAGCCTAAAATAAAATATTATTTTAGTGTTAAAACACCACTGGATGCTCCTGAAAATTATGATACGACAAATAAAATCCTGGAGAAAAAAATCGAAGGAATTATATCTGCCCTGAATATCAAAAAATAATAACGCGTTGCATTCCTTTTAAAAAGGGACAGGAGATAGTTATCATCCTGTCCCTCTTATTCAAAGCTTCTAAATACCTCCTGCCAGCAAATCTCAATTTTGTATTATAAAAAAAGTTGTTAGCTTTGCCTTTAAGAAAAAGAGGAGCAATATTTTTATAAAACTTTTTATTGAAAAAAACCTGTCTTAAAAATGCAGTACGTTTTGTAGTGCATTTTCAGGAACGTGTAAGAACTGTGGGTTTCGAAATAAAAAATATCTTATTGACAGAGGATGAATAACGAATTTGGGGAAAAAGCCTATCCGGTATGGCTGTTAAGCGAAATAGAGCTCAGCTTCTGGGAGCAAAAACTAAACGGGCCTTTTGATTATCGCCTCCCGATGCGCCATGTAATATGTACATCCGTATTCAACAAAATACAGGAAACGGTATACCGGATAGACAAAAGACGTGTAGACACCGAGCGGTTTTATATCAGAAACACGCTGCCGGCAAACCTCGACAAGCCTAATATTAATGATGTGATTTGGGAAGAAAACATCCTTAAAGATCTGGACAGGCTAAAAAAAGATATCGAAGCCTACCGGCCAAAGGTTATCTTAGCTTTCGGCGCATTTACCTACGAAAGCCTGCGCCGGGTGCATAACCAATCGCCATCGCGCAGCTTTGGCTCCTGGACACCGGCAGAACTGGGAGACGCATTTAGGAAAAACCTCGATCTTTTCGATATTAACAAAAGCAACTTTTTCCCTTTTCTGGACCGCACCATCTCGGGGTGGAAGTTCCTGGAAAGCCATGATGACTTCGAAGGAAAGCCCGGTGGCGACTACTTCTCTTATGTGGGAGCACAATTGGGCAGGAAATTTATAGAACACAAAGACGAATTAAAAATCTGGATAGAATAACGCTTCTATCCGGGGATGTTGCATGCCCCATCCATAGTTTTTCCTATTTTTGCAGTCCAAAATTAACACCATGCAGCAAGACAAAAACGACCCGGTATATTCGAAGCATGTGATAGAGATGCTTACCGTAGCCAATGAATTCTGCCACTTCATAGAAGCGGTGGAAAATTACAATAAAAAAGACATCTTTGAATTTATCCACAAAATCCTGCCCATGCTATACCTCAAAGGTATTTTGATGCCTTCGGCAGTGGTGGAAGACGCTTCCTATAACGAAAAATATGTTAACGAAATGCAATGGGAGCATGTGTTTTATGCCCTGAAAAATAAGATAGCAGAAGAGGATGATTTCTGGATGGTGCAAGACACCGGCCTCAACGAGTTCGAACCCCAGCAGCAAAGCCTCTCGGATGTGCTGGCAGATATTTATCAGGATATGAAAGACTTTTTGATGCTCTACCAGAGCGCTACGGTGTATGCCAAGCAAAACGCTGTGGCTGATTTTAAAAACCTCTTTCAAAACCACTGGGGAGAGCGCGCCATCAAAGCGTCAAAACGCTTACATGAGCTCATCTACAAGCCCACCAGGGATCCTTTCTCTGACGAAAACCAGCTGGGACTCGAAGAGTAATACCGATTATCAATTGAAATTTTAGAGGTCATTAGATAACTGCATATTCAATGAGCTTGATTGATTTCCGGAAATCAGATGCTTCCCTTCGATGCTCCGTTTCACTTTGCATCTCCGGTCAGCATGACGTTGTTTTTGGGGTGTACAAAGAAAAAGGGCGCGCCGACACCTTGTTATATTTCATATGAGTCGGCGCGCCCTTTTTCTCTCATAACGCATAGACAAACAGTCATTCCGATGACCGAAATTGCGCAAGTAGACGGTAAGAATTCTTACACAAATTTTAGCGCAATGGAGGGAGGAGGAATCTAATGGCTTCATCCCCACAATGTCTAAACGAAATCTCGTACTAAAACACAGCGCTGACAAATGAACATTTTGGCGTTGAATAATTCCAGATATCCCTTGATTTTAATGAATACTACCATATGTAGTTAACTGCTGACCTCTATCAATTTTTTTATTAAATGACATAATATAAAGATTATCAGTATGGTATGAAAAATGCATTTTTTTAATTAAACTATTGATTTTCAAATTTATAACTTATAAACATACAAACCTATGAACTTATTAAACTGCACTCATTATTGAGTGCAACAAAGACCGTATCCTTCTCATCGATGTCATAAATCAGGTTATATGCTAATTTTAATACATCCTCAGGAATGAGTTTATCATCAACAAATCGGATTTTTGAATTAACCAGGTTATACGTTTCATAAAAATCAGCATCTGAAAATCCGGTAATCTTTTGAATTTTGGTCTTGTGATTCAGTATTTCCGTTTTCAAGAGGTCAATGGTGTAGAAGTCAAAATATTTTGAGCCGATGGTCAATATCTGACCTATATTACTCCTTGTATTTAATATTGCACTAAACACGATGTTGGAGTCAACAGTGATTTTCATCAATTACAAATTACGTTCTTTTTTAATCTTATCCCACATAGATGAATTAACTTCTTATGCAAGCTTATCTGCATCCTCTTGCTTTGCTTTGGAATTTGCAGTTAGTTCTCTATACCTAAGATAATCTAACATATCTTGTAACGCAGATAGATCAACATTAGAAGGAAGTCGTACTAAAATCTCTTTATTCGTTCTTTCTACTATCATATCAATTATTCTTTCTTCAAATATACAATATTTCTATCATATTATTTTGATAGCCTGCTAAACCTTGTAGTGGACAATAAACTGTTTCAAAAATCATCTTTCCAAAGATTTAAAGGATGGAATATAAACCATTTGTAAAAAATGCTTTGGAAGAAACCAAAAAGGGGCTTATGGATTATGTGAAAAAGTCAGAATAATGCAACGCAATCCCGCATAGCTTTCAAAGGTAAACGCAGGTATCTGTTTTAAATCATAAATAATTGTGAAATAAGCTGATGCATAAAACATGGCTTCACCATCTGCGTTTTATTGGTGTGTAAACCAAAAGATTAGGAGGGAGTTATGAAAATGAAATTTGTTTATGTGTTTCTATTGATGGTTACATTGCCGGTATGGAGCCTGGGTCAGAATGGGTTGGTAGCCCACTGGAGTTTTGATAATGTACAAAACGATACTATTTTCGATATCTCGGGAAACGAAAACCACGGCATCAGTTTCGGTGCTGAAGTAGTGGAGGGTAAGATTGGGTCGGCACTCAACTTTAACGGTGTTGGCAATTATGCCAGCCTTGTGGCAGATGGGGAGGCGCCCCCGCAGATTATCAGCAGCCTGGGGAACGGCTCTATCTCGATATGGTTTAAGGTGGATCACATCCCCACGGACTATGGTATTGCCCCGATGTTTTATTATGGCGCCGAGGAGATGTGCAACTTTTTTGATGCCGCTAACCAGGGTATGATTATCGAATTGGGTCATAGCCCGATATTTCCGGGTTCCGAAGAGTTGTTTTTCACGATGTGGAAAAACGGATGCACGTATCCATCTTTCTGCTTCGATTCTAACCTGCCCATCCCTGAAGGCGAATGGGTTCATTTTGTGGCGGTGGTTGGCGAAGATTATAACACCGGATACCTTAACGGGAACGAGATGACCAACCGGGTTTATAACTTTGGCACTCCCAATGATTCACAGTTTTTTGAAGATGCCGTAGTGCATGAAAAAATGTGGCTGGGCAGAGGATACTGGGATGAGACCGTACAATATTATGATGGCATGATTGATGACATCCGGATTTATGACCGCCCGTTAACCAGTCAGGAAGTAGAAGCGCTCCACAGCGATACGGCGGTGATAACCTCTGTTAATTCGATTCAAGGAGATGCCTCTTCCATTAACATTCATCCCAATCCGGCGAACCGGTATTTCAATTATGATTTGTCGGCACTAAAGGATGCCAGAGTTAAAACGATAGAGCTTATTGATGTTTCGGGGAAGTCTGTAAAACATCAAAACCTGTCAGGGAAAAGCGGGAGTGTTCCTGTGGCCGATCTACCCACAGGTTTCTACATGATGAATTTTCACTTTAACGAAGGTGTACTGAGGAAAAAGTTATTGATAGACAGGTGAAGTATCGAGCAGTAGAAGTTTCATTTGTAGCTTTATCTTTTAAAGCAAAAACCCCGGGCTGGTTACAGTCCGGGGTTTTCATGTATTATTTATAAATCTCTCGGGTGTTTTCCTTTGAGGAAATGGTCTTCGATTTCTTCGAGCGAGTGCCCTTTGGTTTCCGGGATGTAGCGGTTGATGAAAATCAATCCTATTACACCAACGGCCGCATACACAAAGAAAGCCCCTCCAAGGTTGATGATGGATTCGTTGGGGTCAACGGGCGAGGGCATGGTTCCGGTAATACTTTTGCCAAGCGTCAGGAACGTATTGGCTACCACAAAGTTGGAAATCCAGTTCACCATAGTGGCGATACTCATCCCTAAGCCCCTGATTTTGGTGGGGAACACCTCGGATATCAGCAGCCAGGCTATAGGGCCGAGACTGATAGCAAAAAATGGAATGTAGATAATCATACTGGTAAATGACATCCATTTCAGGGCAACGGCATTATCATTGAAGAAGGTAAAAGCAATGCCGATAGTAACCAGCGATAATATCATCCCGCTAAGGCCTAAATATAGCAAGGGTTTTCGTCCCCAGCGGTCTACCAGGAATATGGCTACTACGGTAAATAACACATTAACAAACCCGATGGGCAGCGCAGGCAAGATAGCATCATACACGGCATTTTCGCCCCCCAGGCCAAACCCGGCCATTTCAAAGATAGTAGGTGAATAATAAATGATAGTGTTAATACCTGTAAATTGCTGAAAGAACATAATGCCAACGCCTATGATCAGGGCGGGCGCCACCCATTTGGCCGTCAGGGTGCTCCAGGAGCTCTCCTCTTTGTTTTCTTTACGAAGGTTCACCCTGATATTCTCCATCACTTTCTCCGGGTCAGGCTCACCAATCTTATCCACAGTCTGGCGGGCTTTTTCTTCTTCGCCCCGCTTGAGTAACCAGCGCGGTGTTTCGGGCAGGAAAAACATTCCTACAAAAAGAATGAGAGAAGGTATTAACCCTACTAAAAACATCCAGCGCCATCCTTCATCAAAATTGGCAAACCCCAGGTCTACCAGGTAAGAAGCAAAGATACCCACAGTGATAGCCAGCTGGTTAATAGATACCAGGGCACCACGGGCATGCGACGGTGACACTTCTGAAATGTATAATGGAACACAATAGGAGGCTACGCCGATGGCTATACCGATAATAAAGCGCCATACGATAAGCTCAGTAATCGTGCCTGCGACACCTAACCCCACAGAGCCAATGGCAAATACCAGAGCCGTGATAATAATCACCTTCTTGCGCCCCAGGTTATCAGAGATTTTGCCGCTGCCCAAAGCGCCGATGGCGGCCCCCAGCACGGTAATACTCACAATCCACTCCTGCGTGCGCGAGGGTAACTGCTCCAGGCCTCCCAGCACCAAAGTAGGGTCATCTTTTATCAGCAGCAGGGCGCCGGAGATAACACCGGTATCAAACCCAAACAGTAATCCTCCGAACGCCACAATAATAGCTGTAAGAATGACGAACCCCTTGTTGTATTTTTTCTCACTTGTCATAATAGCTTTTCTTTTGGTTAGTTTTCTGTTCTACATAATCAATTTAACGACACCAAAAGTAGTTGATTTCATTTCCGATAGCAAACAAAAACATGGGCAGGTGCTGTTTTCGAAAAAGAAAATGTATTCCGAAAAGGCTTCTTTCAGAAATGAGAAGGCAATGATGTACTATTTCTTTACGGATGCTTGGCTAACTCCAGAAATATCGCCTTCCGGTAAACCCCTGCCGTGCAGGTTTTGCGCACGCCAGCCCCCTAAATGCCAGGATCTCGCCAGTAAGCAAAAAAAGAACCTCCTGAAGGGACCGTTCAGAAACCTGGCAATGCAAAATATATTCATCCCTCCCGGGTACTAACAGATTTATTATCAGATGCATCTAAAAACATTTTCATTATCTATTCGTTTACAATAACAAAGAGATACGGAGGAAATGAAATGAAGAAAAAAATTTTAGCATTAGTTGTCACCTCATTGTTTTTCAGCCAAAGCTGCGATGAGGTAAATAATTTACTTACGTTTACCATAGAGAATGAAACTGAATTTACGATAGAGAACCAGTTCCCGGTAGAAACGCCTATCACCGTACCCACGCCGGATATTTCTTCGAATTCATCCGAAAGTTTTGAAAACAACAACACTTCAGCGCAATTTGTAGAAGAAATTACATTACACCAGCTGGCGCTCACAATCACTTCTCCCGAAGATTTTACTTTCAGTTTTTTAAAATCCATCAAAATATATATTTCTGCTGAAGGGGAGGAGCGTGTAATGATAGCCTCTCTCGAAGATGTCCCCGAAGATGCCGTAACCATTGACCTGGAAACCCGGTCGCAAAACCTAAAGCCCTACATTATCCGGGACACCTATAATCTGGAATATGAAATTGTAGCGCGCGAAACGTTTGCCAACGATATCACCCTGCGTACAGATATGGTTTTTAAAGTGAAGGCAAATCCGCTGTAAAGCGCAGTTCTCTTTTCCCTGTCCTGAAAAAAGGAAACGCTGCAAAGTATTTGTACCTAAAGCTGAGTGTTTGGTCTGTACTGTTTCTAAAGTTTCGCACTCAAAAACCGGAAAGTTAACGTGCTGTTAATAAAGGAGCTTTTAACAATGATGGCTCTTTTCTAATCAATGAGTGATTAATATAAAAGCATTGTTAATAATAGATTATCAAATAGTTAAAGCTATCAGATTTAATATTACGTTGTATTAGTTTCATTATTTGGTAGTAATATAGCATTAAAGTTGGCAGTTGGCAAAGCGCTGACATTCTTGCATTTGTTAAAAGAAAGAAAGCCACGAATTCACTAATAAAACAGTTATCAACCGACTAGGTGGCATCAGGTAATTTCTATTCGTGTATTCGTGGCAAGAAAGCCCTCTCCCGAATTATATAACTGCTTTTATTGATGGAAAAATTTTGCCAACTGCCAACTGCTTTTTGCCAACTTAACTTAACCACCTAAATATTTACATTATGTGAATACATTTCATTTTACATTAAAATCTAAAATACTTATTACAAATCATTTAGCTTTAAATATCCAATAATTAGAATAGAGCTACAATGATTGAATAGCTTTGTGTTTCTTTGAGCCTTAGCGTCTTTTTGACAATAATACCGGTTATCAATTAAAATGAGCCTTTCCGATTACTATTAGAATTGCGCCTTTAGTTCCCCAAGGCCTTTGGCGGGGCGGGCGTTTCACTCCATCAGTGTTGATTGCAAACATACGAGGCGGAAGCCTGTTTTCAAAACAAGCTTAACAGTATACCCCGAGCCTTCCGGGGCAGAAATCGGGCATTGTATCCTCCTGACACTAAAAGGTCAGACTAAAGCCGAAGCTGGGCATTATTGGCAACTGATCGACCCGCTCGTTGGTGATGCGGTCTACAAAAAAGACGTTATCCCGGTCATAAACATTCGTTACGCTGAGGCTCACATCCAGCCGGGAGTGTTCGCTGAGGAAAAATATCTTTTTCAATCCAAGGTCCAGGCGGTGATAGTATGAGAGGCGCGCATCGTTGTATTCGCCATAGATAATTTCAAACGATTCGTTGGTAGTAGTATAATCAGTATCGATACCTTCTTCAAAAGTTATCAGGCCATAAGCTCCCTGCGTCTGGGTAAAAGGAAATCCTGATCCCAGGTTCCAGCGGGCATTGAACTCCCAGTCTTTTCTTTCTCCAAACAGATAATTCATCACCAGATTGAGGTTATGGCGCCTGTCGAAGTGCGGCACGTATTCATCCAGGCCATCGTTACGGGTAACATAACCATGCGAATATACCGCCCACAGGTAAAGTCCTTTATAGTCATACTTCATTGTCATGTCCACCCCATAGGCGCTTCCCTCCTCCACAATAAAGTCTTTCACCAGGTTATCCGGCAAATCAGGAAAATCCGCTTCATCGCGAATCTTATTGCGGTTCAGTGCGGTGAGCTGCGAAAAGTTCTTGTAATACACCTCCAGGTTGGTTGTAATCCTGCTATTGACATCATATTCAGCTCCCACAATAGCGTGTTGCGCATGTTGCAGCTTTGAGGTTATCTCCTTCCCTTCGAAGGTAGAAGGCAGGTTATCGGGTCCTGAGAGGAAGCCATAAAACAAACTTACCACATCACGCGGATTATGCGCACTGATCAGGTTCTGGGCGTAGATGCCCGTGGCAAATTTCAGGCGCAGCTTATCGGATGCATTATACTTGGCAGCAAGCCGGGGTTCGGGAGAAAGCTCCGAGAGGGAGGCATAATACTGTACCCTCATGCCCGGCTCAATCACCCAGTTATCAAAAATAAACTTTCCGCGAAAGTAACCGCCCAGTTCGGTGGTGTTTTCGCGCTGCTGTATTCTCCGCCCCACACTGTTTACAAAGAAAAAATCGGTGGTATAGCCGTTCATTTCTAAGCCATACTCCAAGTTGTTCTTACCTTTAATGTACAGAAAATCCACCCCCAGGTTAAAGCCATCTATAACGCTGGTGCGCTCATAAGAAGTGACCTCATCCATAGAGGACTCGTATCTCGAATACCCTACATACCCTTCGATTAGCACCGGGCTGTTGCCGGGGATAATCACAAAGCTGGAGCCTGCTCCCATGGCATCCCATTGAAAATCGGACAAAGCACGGTAATCATCTACCCGGTCAGTATAGTTAAAACCAAAAAAGTTAACCTTACTGCCATTGCTGGTATTCAAAGACACTTTGCCATAGAGGTCGGTATAACTGAATGGCAGACCATATTCCCCGGCATAGGAATAGAGCGATTCCGACATTTTGTCAAGGTATGATTGTTTTGCAGAAAGGATAAAAGAGGCGCTTCCATTCCCTTCGGAGGTTTGCTTCCTGAGTGGGCCTTCCAGACTCAGATTCGCCCCGAAGGTGTTGGCGCTGAGTTTACCTCCCGTCCGTCTTTTATTCCCGTCGCGCGTGGTAATATCCATGATGGAAGAGATCCTTCCGCCGTATTCCGCACCGAACCCGCCGGTATAGACGTCGGCATTACGGATAATATCCGTATCAAAAACAGAAAATAATCCTATAGAGTGAAACGGATTATAGATGGTCAACCCATCCAGCAGCACCTTATTCTGAATTGGCGCTCCGCCCCTGATGTAGAGCTGTCCGCCCTGGTCGCCGGTAAATACCACCCCGGGCAACACCTGCATATACTGGGCAATATCGGCCTGCCCTCCCACGCTGGGGATGCGCTGGATATCGGTGGGCGTTAGTTTAGCTACCGATGTCTTGGTCTCGGTTTTGGCCTCGCTCCTGTCGGCCGTAACATCAACGCCCTCTATCTCATAGCTGGCAGTATTTACAAAAAACTTTCGCGTCTGCATATCTCCGGGGTTCACCGTAACCGCCTCCTGCAGGTTTTCATATCCCATGGCTGTAATCATCAAATCATAATTTCCGGGAGGAATATCTGTAATGGAGAAATAACCGTTGTCGTTGGTTGTGGATCCTAAAGTGGTATTTTTAAGATATACATTGGTAAAGATTACCGGCTCACCAGTTTCCTCTTCATATACAAATCCACGGATGGTGCCCTTTTGTGCATAACCCGATATAAACAATACCAGAATAAATATCGTGGAAAAAACTTCTTTCATGCTGCCTAATTTTTCTCTTGTTAATGATAGTCAGACAAAAGTAACGGTTTTATTGAAAGAAGCTATACCTGAAATTACGTATTTATCCGTTTTTTTGTAACCTTCTTAAAAAAGCCATTGGCGGGGCAGGCGATAGAATAAGCCGTTATAAATGCCGCATGCACCGTCACTTCATTGCATTAAAAACCCCTGGATGAGAACATAGAACCCTCCGTAATAGCTTCCACACTGCATCACTCCGCTCGCGCTCCGTGATTTGTGTGGAATGACGGGCGCACGGGGCAGAACAAGAAAAAACGCGCGACGACGCAGGTAAACTTTTCAACGGTGTCGTCGCGCGCTTTTTCTCCTTTTATTCCTGAACACCGTCTTTCCGAAGCACCAGATCAAAAAATTGCTCCACATCGCGTGATAACAAAAAAGGCTGATTATCCTATGCTCTGGCAGTTTTCAGACCCGAGCTCAAAGGATCGCCGGCTTCCAGCCGGCAATAGTTTAAGTACTCTTACAGTAGGACAGGAATTAATGATAAAACGCAACTCGTTTCTATTCTAAAACTATCCGCGACTCCCGATAGCTTTCGGGCTGAATGGCGCAGCAAATTTCACGCGTAGCTTTTGTTGCAATTGCAGGAGATCCTTGTTTGGGTTGATGGACTCCTTGAAACCCTCAATCCAAAAGCCAAAAATCCGGTGCTTCGCAGACCCGGCTGGAAGCCGGGGATCAATGGTATTATTTTTCCCGACAGTCGCCGCAGAAATATAAAGATACTGAAATACAAAACATAATATAAAGTTGTCATTGGTAGCGGAATTGCCGGGCGGCAGCGAGGCAGTGGAGAGAGGAATCTGTTCCCAAATGTTTCTTTAAACGAGTGATACCGATTACTATTTGATTTGCGCCTTTAGTTCCCCAAGGCTTTCGGCGGGGCAGGCTATAGAATAAGCCGTTATAAATGCCACATGCGAAGTCACTTCATTGAATGAAAAACCCCTGGATGAGAACATAGAACCCTCCGTAATAGATTCCACACTGCATCACTCCGCTCGTGCTCCGTGATTAGTGTGGAATGACGGGCGCACGCAGCAGAACAGGAAAAAGCGCTCGACGACGCAGGTAAACTTTTCACACGGTGTCGTCGAGCGCTTTTTCTCCTTTTATTTTCCTGAACACCGTCTTTTCGAGCGGAATTGCCGGGCGGCAGCGAGGCAGTGGAGAGAGGCCTGCCCGAATCCCAAGCCTTCGGGATTCAGTCGGGCGGGAATCTGTTCCCAATTGTTCCTTTGTACAAGTGATACCGATTACTATTTGAAATGAGCCTTTATACCGACTACTATTTGAATTGTTTCTTTATAATATTCTATCTTTTAATGCCTTTCCGGGAAGAATACACTGCGAGCGGCGCCTGAAAATCCGGAACCTGTTATTAGCTACAAAAAGGTAAATCGCATCGCGCCACTTTTTTGGCAGCACTTTTAAATATTTCAAAACGCTATAGGGAAAGCGCAACTTACGGGCAATCTGGATAACCGCATCGGAAAGAACGTACACTTGACCTCCTGACACAAAAGCCACACTCATCTCAGGAGTTATCGTAGCTGGTAATATTCCGGCATATTTCTTTCCGGTATCCGTTTCGGCATTTGTAAAAAAAATCCTCCCCGATTTATCATTTTTGGCAATGACACTGACCGACGAATTACATATAACACAATGAGCGTCATAGATTACCAGATGCCAGGGGGCGGATTTGTTTGCCATTTTTACTTGCCTTTAAAATATTGTAGGAAAACAAATCTTAGTGGAATCATGTTTAATCTTACGCTACAATATTGTGGGAATCCAATATTATTGTATCTTTATAAGCTAAATATCTATGTATAAACATAAATAAATATTGTAAAACAAAAAGAGTTAAATGGAAAAGATTAAAGTACAAAATCCGGTTGTTGAACTGGATGGTGATGAGATGACGCGCGTTATCTGGCAGTTTATTAAAGAGAAGTTGATTTTTCCGTATGTTGACGTAGAGACGAAATACTACGATTTAGGTATGGAGCACCGTGATGCCACAAACGATCAGGTTACAAAAGATGCGGCAAAGGCTATACAGCAATACCATGTGGGCATCAAATGTGCCACCATTACCCCGGATGAAAACCGGGTGGAAGAGTTTGGACTCAAGGCGATGTACCGCTCGCCTAACGGCACCCTGAGAAACATTATCGGGGGCACAATTTTCCGCGAGCCTATCATCATATCCAACGTGCCGAGGCTGGTGCCCGGCTGGAAAAAACCCATCGTCATCGGACGCCACGCTTTCGGCGATCAATACAAAGCCACCGATTTTGTGGTGCAGGGCAAAGGAAAACTAACGCTTACCTTTACCCCTGAAAACGGTACGCCCCAGGAACATGAGGTATACAACTTTGAAGGCGACGGAGGTGTGGCTATGGCCATGTATAACACCGAAGAATCTATCCGCGGATTCGCCCACGCCTCTTTTCAGCAGGCCCTGAAAAAAGGATGGCCGCTGTATCTGTCCACCAAAAACACTATCCTTAAAAAATATGACGGCCGCTTTAAGGATATTTTCCAGGAGATTTTTGAATCCGATTATCAAAAACAGTTCGAAGATGCCGGGATTACTTATGAGCACCGCCTGATCGACGACATGGTTGCTGCCGCCCTTAAGTGGGATGGCGGCTTTGTCTGGGCCTGCAAAAACTACGACGGCGACGTGCAATCCGACACCATAGCACAAGGGTACGGCTCCCTGGGGCTGATGACTTCAGTATTGATGACCCCCGACGGTAAAACGCTGGAAGCAGAGGCGGCACACGGCACCGTTACACGCCACTACCGCCAGCACCAGCAGGGCAAGAAAACATCCACCAACCCTATTGCATCAATCTTTGCCTGGACCAGAGGCCTGGAGCACAGGGGGAAACTGGATAACAACACTAAACTTATCGAATTCTGTAAAACACTGGAAGATGTTTGCATCAGCACGGTGGAATCGGGGAAAATGACTAAAGACCTTGCCCTGCTGATTCACGGAGACAAGATGACCGAGGAACACTACCTCACTACCGAAAACTTCCTTGATGCCATTGATCAAAATCTGAATGCAGAATTATCACATAAATAAAAACAATAAACTATGACTACACTTAAAGAAAAACTACACGAAAAAATTGAACAGCACCGCCCCAGAACGGAAAAGCTGCTCAAAAAACATAGTGATGTGGTGGTTGATGAAATCACCATCGGGCAAGTAATTGGCGGCATGCGAGGCGTGAAAAGCCTGGTTACCGATATCTCTTATCTCGATCCCAATGAAGGCATCCGCTACCGCGGATATACCCTTCCGGAACTCTTTAAAAAACTTCCTATAGCAAAAGGTGGTGAAATGCCCATGGTAGAGGGGCTTATATATCTGCTGCTAACCGGAGACATCCCTAATGAAAAAGAGGTGCATGACGTTGTTGATGAACTCAGCAAGCGCCGCATCCTGCCAAGGTATGTTTATGAAGTAATTGACTCCTTTCCCTGCTGCAGCCACCCGATGACCATTTTCTCTTCAGCTATTATGACGCTTCAGCGCGAATCATTTTTCTCCAAAAAATATGCCGCCGGTATCAGTAAAATGGAATACTGGGATCCCACTTATGAAGATGCCATGAACCTGCTGGCTAAGCTTCCTGAGATAGGGTCTTACATCTATGCCAAGCTATACCGCGACGGCAAACGCATCCAATCGGATCCCTCGCGCGACTGGGGTGGTAACTTCGCCCACATGATGGGCATTGACAAGCCTTACGACGACGTGGCGCGCCTCCATTTTATTATCCATGCTGACCATGAGAGCGGCAACGTATCAGCACATACCGGCCATTTAGTAGCCAGCTCGCTGGCAGACGTATATCTCTCAATATCGGCCATGGTTAACGGACTGGCAGGACCACTGCACGGCCTGGCCAACCAGGAGGTGCTGAGATGGCTCCAAAGCGTTCATGATAAGATGGGCGGAAAAATACCCACCGAAGCAGAGATGCAACAATTTGTATGGGACACTTTAAATTCCGGACAAGTCATTCCGGGATACGGCCATGCCGTTTTGCGCAAAACAGACCCCCGATACTCTGTGCAGCGTGAATTCAGCCTGAAGCACCTGAAAGACGACCCCTTATTTAAATATGTGGATCTTCTGTATAAAGTGGTGCCCCCAATCCTTAAAGAGCAGGGAAAAGCCAAAAACCCATGGCCCAACCTTGATGCACAAACCGGCGTAATCCAGTGGCACTACGGTGTAACGGAATATGACTTCTACACCGTACTCTTTGGCATCGGAAGGGCGATAGGTATTACAGCCAATATTGTCTGGGACCGCGCCCTGGGATATCCGCTGGAGCGACCTAAATCCATAACTACAGCGATGCTGGAGAAAATGGCCGCCGAAAGTACCAAAAAGAAGTAATAAGCAACCGCAAAACAGCGATTGTATTACACCGTTCCTTCTGCAATGCTTATTTTTGCAGAAGGAACACTTGTTTCTGTTTGTAAAATGGGCTTATTCGATGCAGAATGTCACGCACCAAAGCCTGCCCCCCCATTTTAATGCGGGGCGTGCTCAACTGTTAAACCGCAGTATCCGCCAGCCGGCGGATTCGAAGACTTAAAATTTGAGCCACAAAACAGATATTGAACATTATGGCAAACACTATTTAAAACGCATTGCGATGATTACACAAAAAGAGATTACGCTGAAGCATTACCCGCGAGGGTTTCATCTGATTACAAAAGAAGTACTCGATGCTGCCGGCAAACTCCCTGAAGCCGGAATGCTGCATGTGTTTATCAAACATACTTCTGCCGGCATAACGCTGAATGAAAATGCCGACCCTTCGGTACTTACCGACTTCGAAACATCATTTAACCGGCTGGCTCCCGAAAACCAACCCTACTACACCCACACCATGGAAGGGCCTGATGATATGCCTGCTCATATCAAAGCCACGCTCACAGGCAGCTCGGTAACCATCCCGGTGAGTAGCGGAACACTGAATATGGGCACCTGGCAGGGTATTTATCTGTGTGAGTTCCGCAATCATCCCGGCAACAGGAAACTGGTGGTAACGATATACCGGTAAGCGCAGTAAATATTTTATATTTGCAAAAAATAAGCACCTACTATTATGTTAAAGCTGTTATTGTTTTCAGTGCTGTTAGTATTTATAGCCATATCCATCCTGGGGTTTAAGTTGTTTTTTATGAAAAACGGAAAGTTTCCGCAGACGGAGATCGGGAAAAACAAGGAGATGCGCAAGCGCGGAATCTATTGTGCCAAAACCATGGATATGGTAGACCGCAAAGCCTGTGCCGCCTGCGGGTCAAAGAGCAGCTGCTAACAGCTTTAGGCGTTCTTTTTCCACATAAGCAATCATCTCCGGAAAAAAAGCCTCAAACTCTTGCTTATAGTCCTGATACCCTGCGACCAGGTCCTCCACAGCCCCGGCCAGGTTAGACTGGAAGGGCGTTCTGCGGGCCATGCCTCTGAAAGCGCGGGCCAAAAAGTTCAGATCGCGGTAGGATGCCAGCCAGTCATTTTTCAGGATAAAAGGCAGCAAAATGCGCGTTCGCGGGGGTAGCCTGAAAAAATTCCGCATCAGCAAAACATAGGCGCTGCTGGTAAAGTCATGTAACGGTATGTCGGCATATTTATCCCAGTTGGCCGCAAAAAAATGATCGTAATACATATCAATGACCACTCCCGAGTACTTCCCGTGTGAATGGCGCAGGCGTAACATCCCTTCCCTCACCAGCGGATGGGCATCAGTGTAGCTGTCTATTTTCCGGTGCAGCAGGATGCCGCGTTGTACCCCATCGGAATATTTATCAAACATCCGACCTTTTACATGGTCAGCAATAAAATTCCCCACTTTCAGGTCGCTGTCATTTCCGGATAAGTATAAATGAGCCAGATAATTCATAACTTGTGCAAAAGTAATACTTATTGCCGCGCAAGAAAGCAGTGTACGGCTACTATTTAGTGTCCGTCTATAATATCCGATTTCTGCCCCGATGGCTCGGGGTAAACTGTTATGCTTGTTTTGAAAACAGTCATTTACCTGTGTAAACTCCTTGATTTTCAAAACTGCGCAAGCCCCCGATAAAATGCGGGACAAGCTTTGAACTCGAACATTATAGATCAGACACTTGAGTTTATAGACAGATACTATTTAGAAATAATTCATATTAGCCATTATCCCGTTAACAAGCCCTGCCGTCAAGAGCAAAATAAGAAAATAGTGCTACTTTTGTAAAACAACTTATCGTAAAAATAAAAAATATATACAATGCAAAAGTTACTTTTATTGGGAGATGAAGCGATAGCACAGGGAGGCATAGACGCAGGCATGTCGGGCATTTATGCCTATCCGGGTACGCCTTCCACGGAAATCACAGAATATGTCCAGGCCTCGCGCACGGCCGCCGAATTAAAAATCCGCTCAGAATGGAGTGCCAACGAAAAAACAGCCATGGAGGCGGCCTTAGGGATGACTTATGCCGGAAAACGGGCTATGGTATGCATGAAGCATGTAGGGCTGAACGTGGCTGCTGACGCCTTTGTAAATTCCGGAATTACAGGAACAAACGGAGGACTGGTGGTGGTTTCGGCCGACGACCCTTCGATGCACTCCTCTCAAAACGAACAGGATTCCCGTTTTTACGGGAAATTTGCCATGATACCTATCCTGGAACCCACCGATCAACAGCAGGCTTATGATATGGTGCACTACGCTTTCGATATGTCGGAGAAGCTGCAAACTCCGATACTCATACGCATCACCACACGCCTGGCGCATTCGCGGGCAGGCATTACCCGGAAAGACCACATCAGGGAACAAAATGAAGCTGGCCTGCCGCAGGACCTGAAGCAGTACATCCTCCTTCCGGCCATAGCCAGAAAAAGGTACAAAGGGCTGCTGTCAAAGCAGGCGCAGTTTCTGGAAGCCTCAGAAAAAGACGGGTTTAATAAGTACTATGAAGGGCACGACAAAAGCAGAGGGATTGTCGTTAGCGGAATAGCCTACAACTACCTGATGGAAAACTACCCTGACAGGAAAGTGCCTCACCCGGTGCTGCATATCACGCAATATCCCGTCCCGGAAAAGATGATCGAAAAGATATTGGAGGAGACCGATGAATTACTTTTTATTGAAGAAGGCTACCCCTTTATCGAAGAGCAGGTTAAAGGATTGCTGTCGAGAGGCATGAAGATAAAGGGACGCCTCGACGGCACCATTTCGCGGGATGGTGAATTATCGCCCAATACGGTAGGCAAAGCACTTGGGCGGGAGGTGAGTTATGGCGAAGACATCCCGGATTTTGTGGCCTCACGCCCTCCTGAACTCTGCAAGGGCTGCCCCCATATTGACTCGTATAATGCCCTGAATGCCGCCATGGAGCAATACGGCAAAGGGAAAGTTTTTTCGGATATTGGGTGCTACACCCTGGGCGCATTGCCCCCCTTCAACTCCATCAACTCCTGCGTGGATATGGGCGCTTCCATCACCATGGCCAAAGGGGCCGCCGATGCAGGACTTACTCCTGCAATAGCGGTTATCGGCGATTCCACCTTTACACACAGTGGAATGACCGGCCTGCTGGATGCTGTTAATGACAACTCCAACATCGTAGTGCTTATCCTCGACAACGCCACCACAGGAATGACCGGCGGACAGCACTCTTCTGCTTTAGGAAAAATAGAAGACATCTGCAAAGGCATAGGGGTGGAAGAAGACCATATCCGTGTAATTAAACCGCTGCCCAAACGCCACGACGAAAATTACCAGGTAATGAAAGAGGAGATGGCATACGAAGGGGTTTCAGTAGTGATCCCCCGCCGCGAATGTATCCAGACGCTGAACAGGAAAATGCGCGCCAAGGCCAAAGCCCGTAAAAAAGCGTCTACAGCAAAATCATAAATCAACAAAAAAGAAAACCATGAAAAAAGATATCATATTAGCCGGAGTAGGTGGTCAGGGGATTTTATCTATTGCCGCCACCATAGGCACGGCAGCAATAAAAAAAGACCTCTTCCTGAAGCAGGCCGAAGTGCATGGCATGAGTCAGCGCGGCGGCGATGTGCAGTCGAACCTGAGGCTTTCTGACAAGCCAATAGCCTCCGACCTTATCCCGCATGGGAAAGCAGATATTATTATCTCCGTAGAACCCATGGAAGCATTACGCTATCTGCCAATGCTGTCAAAAGATGGGTGGATAATATCCAACACCGTACCTTTTAAAAACATCACCAACTACCCGGATATAGAGACGGTGATAGCTAAGATCAAGGATAGGGATAACCATGTGGTCCTCAACGCAGAAGCTATCGCTAAAGAGCTGGGGACAGTGAAAGCAGCTAACATGGTGGTGCTGGGAGCTGCCGCACCATTCCTTGATATGGATTATGAAGTGCTGGAAGAAGCTATCAGGGATATCTTCGGAAGAAAAGGAGAAGAGATAGTAAACCTGAACCTCAAAGCGCTGAAAGCAGGAAAGGATATTGCAGTAGCCTGCATGTAACTGCTCCGTTATCAAAAGGAGAAAGGGTTTAGCAAAATAGGGGGTGAAAATCCACATTTTCGCTAAACCCTTTTCTGTGTTTGCACGAAAAAGAATAATTTAGCGCCTCATTAGAAAAGATATGATGCAGCAAGGGAAAAGAAAGATAACTACAGAGGTGATAGTGATGATTCTGGCCGGGATGTTAGTGATGGCCGGAATTATATTTTTTGCAGAAGTGCCGGAACCCGAGGAAGATATCCTGGAACAGATCGACACCGAAAAGATCAACCTCCCGGAAGCCGATATCCGCTTTGGCGTTGTTGTGGATTCGCTGCAACATTATGAGGGGGTGATAAAAAGAAATCAAAATGCCGCCGACATCCTCTCCGGGTTTGATGTGGACTATGCCGTTATCGATAAGCTCGCAAAAAAATCGGCCCCCAGTTTTAACTTCAGAAAAATAAAACAAAACAATACCTTTCACATCTTCTACAAAGAAGACAGCCTGAAAAAACATGTACACTACTTTGTGTATGAAACCGACAACCGGAATTATATCACCTACGACATCACTAACCCGGAGGACATAGACCTCTTCAGGGGCGAAAAGCCCATGGAGAAGCGCATCAGGTGGAGCGAAGGCACCATCAACTCTTCCCTGTGGCTGACCCTCAAGGAGAATGGAGATGACCCCTTGTTAGCGCTGGATTTGTCAGAAATATATGCCTGGACTATTGATTTTTTCGACATCAAGAAGAAGGATCAATTCCTGGTAAAATATGAAGAGATTTATGTGGAAGGCCAACGGGTAGGGCTGGGGAAGATACACACCGCCCTGATGATACATAAAGACAAACGCTTTTATGCATTCTATTTTAACGGCGCCACCACCGATGACTACTATGATGAAGAAGGGGCCAGCCTGCGGCGTACCTTTTTGAAAGCTCCCCTGAGGTTTAGCCGCATCAGCTCAGGATTCAGCAACCGAAGATATCATCCTGTATTGAAGATATATCGCCCGCATCACGGCATAGACTATGCCGCAGCCACCGGCACACCGGTGGTTTCTATTGGCGACGGAGAAGTGGTAAAGACAGGTTATCAGAGAAATGGCGGAGGGAGATATCTGAAAATAAAGCACAACTCTATGTACACCTCCTCATGTATGCACCTTTCGGGATATGCTAAAGGTATGCACACCGGCAAACAGGTGAAGCAGGGCGATGTGATTGGGTATGTGGGAAGCACTGGACTTTCGACAGGACCACACCTCGACTTCAGGGTTTATAAATTCGGATCGGCGGTCAACCCGTTGCGCATAAAATCGCCGCCGGCAAATCCGGTCGACTCCTCCATGATGGAACAATACCTGGAATATATTGAACCCTTAAAAAAAGAACTGGACGAAAGGGTAAGCAATCCCGGCCAACCTGCAGAATAAAGCTGTAAGCGCTCAGGCTGAAAACAGCTCATCAAAAATTGCCGTCTCCGGAGTTTTTCTTTTTCAGTATAGGCAAGCTCCAGGATATTCTCAAAATACTTGCTGCCAACCTGGCTGCGATAAAGTACGCTTTCAGGACATCCCCGGACTATACTTTATGTTTGGGCTGCCGCGCGGAAGAAGAGAAGTAATACCGAAACAGTTTTTATCACAAAAACCCTATGCAAAAAAACGGTTTAGCAAGCCGGCAAGGCTAACGCGCACCATTAATAAGCTATGTAAATCGGTTTAAGAGGTGCAATCAGTGTGCTTCTTTTTAATCCATCAAAAATCTTGTTATCAGCTTAAAAGCTTATCCTATTTCTGGCAATATCAGTTATTTACCCTCCTTTAAAGCCCTGTTTATTAAAAATAGGTCAAAGTCCTTTACACCCCTTTTGAACATTTTGGCAGAAGTGTCGTTTAAGACGGCAAATAGTTTATATTAAATCTAAATAAACATTAAGTCGAACACAAAAAAACAAAGAGCGATGTCTAAATTTCAATTTCCAGAATTACCATATCCTTATGATGCACTCGAACCATATATTGATGCCCAAACAATGGAGTTGCATTATACAAAACACCATAAAGGTTATTTCACCAAGTTTGTTAATGCCGTAGAGGGCACCGGACTGGAGAACAAAACACTTAAAGAAATTTTCGAAAACATCAGCAGCGAAAGCACAGCAGTAAGAAACAACGGCGGTGGCTTCTACAACCACACCCTGTTCTGGAATATCATGGGCCCCAATGGCGGCGAAGCTCCTAAAGGAGAGCTGGCCGAAGCCATCGACAAGAAATTTGGCTCATTTGATGCTTTTAAAGAGAAATTTGCTGCCGCTGCCACCGGACGCTTTGGAAGTGGATGGGCTTGGCTGGTGCTTAAAGGCGGAGAGCTGGAGATATGCTCCACACCTAATCAGGATAACCCATTGATGGATGTCTCCAAGTGCCAGGGAAAGCCAATTTTTGGTCTGGATGTCTGGGAGCACGCATACTACCTAAAATACCAGAACCGCCGGCCCGAATATATTGACGCATTCTGGAATGTAGTTAACTGGGATGCTGTAGCGAAAAACTACAAAGAAGCAAAATAGTTATAGTTGTATACTCATAATTTGTTTGTATTTGGTTAATAGATGAAAGCCGGCCCGTAAAAAGGCCGGCTTTCTGTTTTCTATACTTGCAGGAGAGCACAGACACTATATTGTAACTGCTACACCCCTTGAACTCCCCAGCAGTAAAAAGCCGTTTTGATCTCTTGAATCAGTTTGCTATTATTAAGAATCCCATCGGCATAAGAAAATTTCGTTCCCTAAGCAAACCAGTAATTAATTCCTGACTCTTCACTTTTTACGTAATTGGAATATTAAGAAACTGTTTTGATTTATTAAGAGAGAAATACATTGTTAATAAAAATGTTCATAACAATATAATTATCAGTCGATTAGCCTGAATATTATCCATATCTTTATGATTATCAACCAAATAAA